>Ga0065704_10070157_pt1 | contig 211668 bp, 215 predicted proteins | sample SwiRhicommuniRL2_FD_59091 | JGI IMG/M metagenome (GOLD analysis project Ga0065704, IMG submission 59091) | Switchgrass rhizosphere bacterial communities from Rose Lake, Michigan, USA - RL2 v2 (version 2) | ecosystem: Host-associated > Plants > Roots > Rhizosphere > Soil | place: East Lansing, MI
CTGGAGACCGCCCAGCGCCTGGCCAGCCGGCAGGTCTCCGGGACTGCCGCGCGGGAAAGCGAGCGGGCGCTGGCTCTGGCGGAAAAGGCACGCGACCTGGGCGATCTCGTCGGCGAACTGGGCCGGCAGGGCAAGCTGCGCGAGCAGCTCGCCGCCCTCCCCGGCCCGATCATGCGTCCGCTCCGGCCCGAGGATGCACGCGTCATGGAGGCCTCGCAGTTCACGCCGCCGCCTGAGGGTCTGCCCAGTTACATGTTGCCGGTTACCGGGCGTGTGGTCAGCGGCTTCGGTGAAAGCGCGCCCGGACAGGCACGGTCCGGCGGCCTGGTGCTGGCAACGCGGGCCAATGCGCAGGTCGTCGCTCCCGCGCCGGGGCGGGTCGCCTTTGCCGGTCCGTATCGCGGCTATGGCAGGATCGTCATCATCGAGCACGACGGCACCTGGACGTCGCTCATCACCGGGCTGGTACGGCTCGACGTGGCGGTAGGCGAAAGCGTTGTCGCCGGATCGCCGGTCGGCATCACCGGCCCCACGCGCCCACAGGTCATGGTGGAATTGCGGCGCGGCGGCGAAACCGTTAATCCCCTGCAATATATCCGGTCGCTATAACGGCGCCACGGAATCGGTCCCTGATCCGCGCCGCTGGCATTCGGGCGAAAGGACCGGTAGGATCGCAACCGAAGAACCTGTGCCCGCCGCCAAGGTCCGGCACGATGAACGAGAGGCATTCGCGCCCGATGAAATTCGCACCCCTGATGCGCGCCGCACTTCTGGTTTCCGCCGTGGCCGTGCTGCCGGCGGCAACCTCCGGTCTTGCCGCCGTCGACAGCCGCACCAATCACGAATTCGAAAAGCTGTTCACGATCTACGAGCTGGTGAAGCAGAACTACGTCGATCAGGTGGACGACACCAAGCTTCTGAAGGGGGCGATCGACGGCATGCTCGCCAGCCTCGACCCGCATTCCAACTATCTCGACGGTCCTTCTCTGCAGCGACTGGAGACGATGATCGACGGCAAGTACACCGGGCTTGGCCTGTCCGTCGTGGAGGATGACGGCGCGGTCAAGATCATCTCTCCCTTCAAGGGCAGCCCGGCGGAGAAGGCCGGCCTGAAGGCGGGCGACTACATTACCCATCTCGACGGCGTACTCTATTACGAGCGCGATCTGGATGAAGCGGTCGCCAAGATGCGCGGCGCCGCCGGCACTTCGATCCGCCTCACGATTTTTCGTCCCGGCCGCGACGAGCCCTTCGACGTCAGCGTGACGCGCGGCGTGATCGACCTTGAGCCTGTGACCTGGGAACTGAAGGACGACATTGGCGTCATCAGCATCAACGAATTTTCGCGCGACGTCGGCAAGGACGTGAACGCCGGCATTGCCGACCTGCGCAAGCAGGCCGCGCTGAAGGGCGGCAAGCTGACCGGCCTCGTGCTCGACTTGCGTTCCAACCCGGGGGGGTCGCTCGACGAGGCAGTGGCGCTTTCCGACCTCTTCCTCGACAAGGGCGACATCGTTTCGCAGCGCGGACGCCTCGCCAGCGAGAACCAGTTCTACCGCGCTGAAAGCATGTTCAAGGGCGACGTCGTCAAGGGCATGCCGGTAATCGTGCTGGTCGATGCCGGTTCCGCTTCGGCCTCCGAAATCGTCGCCGGCGCGCTGCAGGACCAGCACCGCGCGGTGGTGATGGGTGAGCGGACCTTCGGCAAGGGGTCGGTGCAGTCGTTCATCCAGCTTGACCGCGACAGCGCGGTGAAGCTGACGACCGCGCGCTACTTCACGCCTTCGGGACATTCGGTGCAGGAAGGCGGCATCGTGCCCGACATCAAGGTGCCGCAGCTTTCCGATCCCGACGCGCGGGCCCGGGCGGAGCGCGCCGTGCGCGAATCCGACCTGCGCGGCCATCTGATCAACGAGGCTTCGCTCGACGACAAGGAACTGGAAACCGACAAGGCGGAAGATCCGCGCTTCAAAGCGAGTGCGGAAGAGCTGAAGAAACAAGGCATCGAGGACTTCCAGCTTCACTACGCGATCAGCACGCTGCAGCGTACCGCCGGCAAGCCCGCGCTCGCTGCCGCGCAGCCCGCCCGGAAGAACTGACGGACGGGACAGACAGCGTGGTCGTATCCGTCGCACCTTCCGTTGGGCTTGCCCGCCTGCTTGCCCTGATCGTGCCGGCGGGGTTGCTTGGCGGCGCATACATCAGCCAGTACGTATTCGGCCTGGCGCCGTGCGAGATGTGCTGGTGGCAGCGCTATCCGCACATGTTCGCCGTGGTGTTCGCCGCCCTTGCGTTCTTCTGGCGCCCGGCCCGCCCCCTGATCGCCGTCGCCGCCCTCGGCATCCTTGCCTCGGGCCTGATCGGCGCGTTTCACGCGGGCGTGGAGTATGGCTGGTGGAAGGGCGTGACCGCCTGCACCGCGAGTCCCTTCGTCGCTGGCGGCGATCCGCTCGAGGCGATCATGAATGCCCCGGTGATACGCTGCGACACGGCACCTTGGACCCTGCTGGGCGTTTCCCTTGCAGGCTGGAACTTTCTTATTTCCCTCGCCGGTGCGCTGGCCATCTTCGGGCTGATCGCGCGCGGCGGAAAGGCACGGGCATGACTTCATCGAAAACAGACCGGATGCTGCGCGTCGATCAGGCGGGCGAATATGGCGCCACCCGAATCTATGCAGGGCAGCTGGCGGTGATGGGCACGCGGGCGCCGCACGCCACCGAGGTCGCCGGAATGGCCGCGCAGGAAGCAGAACACGGCGCCCGGTTCGACCGGATGATCGTGGAGCGCGGGGTGCGCCCCACCCTCCTCCAGCCGATATGGTCCGTCGCCGGCTATGCCTTGGGCGCCGCCACCGCCCTGATGGGCCCCGAGGCGGCGATGGCCTGCACCGCTGCGATCGAGACGGAGATCGACCGCCATTATACCGAACAGCTTGAAGAACTGGGCGATGAAGACCCCGAACTCGGATCGGCGATACGGCAGTTCCGCGACGAGGAGCGCGAGCACCGCGACGCCGCCTTCGCTGCCGGAGCGGAGAAGGCGCCAGCCTACCCGCTGCTGTTCAACGCGATCCGCCTTGGTTGCCGCGCCGCGATCAAGCTTTCGGAACGGATTTGACCGCAGGGTAGTTGTTTTCCTGTTGTTGATTGTAAGCAAGGCGGGCAGGTGCGCTTAAGCTATCGTTCAAAGCGAGGCGCCCTATATCGCCTCCGAACGCACTTCGAGTGGTGTAACCGAATTGACTGGAGCCTGTCCGATGCCGCGCCTTCTATCCGCCGTTGCCGCCGCCGCCATCGGCCTGTGCTTCTCGGCCATGCCTGCCGCAGCGCAGGACCAACCGGCTGCTCCCGATGGAGAGAAGGTGAACCAGCTCATCGTCTATGGGGACGATCCCTGCCCCAACTCCAGCGAGGGCGAAATTACCGTCTGCGCGCGAAAGCCGGAGGAGGAGCGCTTCCGCATTCCCGAGCCGCTGCGCGGCATTGATTCTCCCAAGGCACAGGCCTGGGCCACCAAGGTGGAGGCTTACGAGACCGTCGGCGCATTTGGCACTCTCAGCTGCTCCCCGGTCGGCCCTGGCGGCATCCTGGGCTGTACGCAGCAGCTGATCGACCGCGCATCGGCAGAGCGCAAGAACGGCACCGACGTTCGTTTCGGCGAGCTGATCGCGGAGGAGCGGGAGAAGCGCCTTTCGACCATCGACACCGACGCCGCAGCAGCACAGAAGCGTGTCGAGGAAGCGGAGCAGGCCTATTTCGAGCAGCGCAAGCGCCAGCAAGCCGAGCAGGAAGCGGCTGCCGGCAAGCCGGCTCCGGACCAGGCCCTCCCCCAGCCGAAGTGATCGAAAATGGCCGCTCGGGTCAATCCGCACGAAAGGGGCCGGAAGCACGCGCTTCCAGCCCCTTTTCGCAAGCACCGAGCCGATACATCCGGTACACTCCCCGGTCAGACCGCCGATATCATGCTACCATATCAAGCGAGCGCAATGTCCGGCGCGTCTTCCTGCTTCATGCCGACGACGTGATAGCCGCAATCGACATGGTGCGTCTCACCCGTCACTCCTGACGACAGGTCGGAAAGGAGGTAGAGCCCTGATCCTCCGACATCGTCGATCGTGACGTTGCGGCGCAGCGGCGAGTTGAGTTCGTTCCACCTCAGGATATAGCGGAAATCGCCGATGCCGCTGGCGGCCAGCGTCTTGATCGGACCGGCGGAGAGACCGTTCACGCGGATGTTCTGCGGCCCGAGGTCGTTGGCGAGGTACTTCACCGACGCTTCGAGCGCGGCCTTGGCAACGCCCATCACGTTGTAGTGCGGCACGACCTTTTCCGCGCCGTAGTAGGTCAGCGTCAGGATGGATCCGCCGTTCGGCATCATCGCCATCGCCCGCTTCGTCACCGCGACGAGGCTGTAGGCCGAAATGTTCATCGTCATCAGGAAGTTGTCGAGGCTGGTATCGACGTACTTCCCGCGCAGTTCGTTCTTGTCGGAGAAACCGATGGCATGGACGACGAAGTCGATCGTCTCCCACCGCTCTGCCAGCTTGGCGAAGGTTGCGTCGACATCCTCCATGTCGGCGACATCGCATTCGATCAGGAAATCGCTGTCGAGACTGGCCGCAAGCGGACGCACGCGCTTTTCAAGAGCTTCGCCCTGATAGGAAAATGCCAGTTCCGCACCCTGTTCGTGCAGCTTCCGGGCGATACCCCAGGCCAGGGACTTGTCATTGGCGAGGCCCATGATGAGGCCCCGTTTACCCTGCATTAGACCGCTCATTCGTATTTTTCCCGTGCTTCGTTATCATCCGGCCGCGAGGCCAATTCGGATCGCCTGAGCATGTCCCTCTCCTCGGGCGATTCCGCAAGTGCCGCGTTCAGTTCGGCGCCAACCACCATCCCTAGTCCGACAAGCCAGAAAAAGAAAAGCGCGAACATCACCCCGGCAAGGCTTCCGTAGGTGAGATCGTAGGAAAAAAAGATCCGCAGGACGGTGGGCAATGCATAGGAAACGAGCATCCACCAGCCCGTGACCAGCGCCGCGCCGGGCCACTTGGGGTAGATCCGCTTCTGGTAGGCAGAGGGCGTGAGGAAATAGAACAGCAGGTAGATCGACAGGAACAGCGCACCTGCCGTGATCACGCCCGACAATGCCACTTGCTCTGCCAGCGTGTCGAGCTGGGGAAACAGCGCCACCAGAATGGCTTGCACTGCGAGTATCAGGACCTGCGAGGACATCGAGATCAGCAACAGGACCACCGAACCGAAGATCACCCCGGTCGAAAGCAGGCGATAGCGCCAGTACCGGCTGCTCTTGGTCGTGCCGTAGGCACGGTGGAGGATATCGCGGATGGTCTCTACCAGGCTGGTCGCCGTCCACAGGCCGAAAAATCCGCCGACCCACAGCAACCAGCCATGCCGCGCCGCCACGACGTCATGCGCCACCGGGCCCAGCACCTCGGCCACGCGGGGCGGCACCGCGCGCAGCACCGCATCGATCGAGGCCCCCAGTTGCGCTTTCTCGCCGATCGCCGAAAGGATCGCGGCGAGTGCGGTGAAAAACGGGAACAGGGCGAGCAATGTCATATAGGCAAGGTTGCCGGCGTGAATGAAACCATCGTCCCAGGCGCCTTTGGCGACGCGGGTGATGACCGCGAAAGCACGCGTCCCCGGTCCGGCGCGGCGCCTGATCTTCTGGCGCAGGCCCCTGCCTTCGAGCATCGCCTCGCGGCGGCGACCTTCGGGGGTAAGGTCCGGCGGGCTCGCCGGCTCTAGCGTCGGATCGGTTCGCATGTCAGGATCCGGCCATCGTCAGGCCATGGCTTGGCACGCGCTGGCGACGCTTTCCCAGAGCAGGTCTGTTCCGGGCGCCTCAACCGCCCATCCGCGCGCGCACGTCACGGCTGTCCTTCCAGCCCTCCAGGCGCCTAGCCAGATCGTCGTCTCCTTCGGGCAGGACGATCTGCAGCGTGATCAGCTGATCGCCGCGTCTGCCGTCCTTGCGGCTCATCCCCTTGCCCTTCAGGCGCAGCACCTTGCCCGAGCTGGCGCCCGGCGGCACCGTGAGCATGACCGCGCCCGAGGCGGTCGGCGCACGCACTTTCGCGCCCGCCAGCGCCTCATCGAGCGTAATCGGCAGGTCGAGCCGCAGATCGTCCCCTTCCCGGCGGAAGAAGGCATGAGGCTGGATCTGGATGGTGACGAGCGCATCACCTGTCCCGCCCGGCCCTGCCTCGCCCTTGCCGGCAAGGCGCATCTGGGTGCCATCTTCAACACCGGCCGGGAGCTTGAGGTCGATGGTCTTGCCGTCGGACAGGGTAATGCGCTGGTTCTTGCGCTCTGCCGCGTCGGTCAGCGGCACCGAGAGACGGTAGCTGACGTTGGCACCGCGCGGCGCCGCGCGGCCACGCCCGCCGCCGCCCATCCCGCCCATGCCGCCGCCGCGCTGGCTGCCGCCGAAGATGCCGCCGAACAGATCCTCAAGGTCGATGCCCTCGTCGCCGCCGAAACTGGAGGAAAAGCCGCGCTGGCCGCCGCCTGGCCCATACCCGCCGCCATACCCGCCGCCGCCGAAAGGCATCGCGGGATTGCCGTCGGCGTCGATCTCGCCGCGATCGAACTGGGCGCGCTTGGTCTTGTCCGAGAGCAGGTCGTAGGCCCTCGTAACTTCGGAGAAGCGCTCCGCCGCTTTCGGGTTGTCCTTGTTCGTATCGGGATGAAGTTCCTTTGCCAGCTTGCGATAGGCCGACTTGATGTCCTTTTCGCTCGCGCCGCGGGACACGCCAAGGGTGGTATAGGGATCTGCTGCCATGATGATCTTAGCTAGGTGCCCGCGTGCCTTACGGCAAGCGGCCAATGCAGCTGCCTGTGCCCTGTTCGTGCAAGCGCGCTTTCCTACTTCGCCGCTGATCGCTATCCGGGTTGGCATGACCGTAACGCTCGAAGCGAATTGTCCGCGATCAAGGCGCGGCCCGTCGACCGGGTGCAGCGAAGCGGTCCGCCGCATCGACTTTCCCTGCACCGTGTCAACCGTGTCAACTTTACCTGGACTTCGCCATGGAAACTGAACTTGCCCGAGAGATCGTCCCTGATGGCGATCCCATAGCGCTTTTCACTACCTGGTACGACGAGGCGCGCACCACTGAACTCAACGATTCCAACGCCATGGCGCTCGCCACCGCGACGCCGGAGGGCGTTCCTTCGGTACGCATGGTGCTGCTGAAGGGCCACGGACCGGATGGGTTCGTGTTCTACACCAACGGCCACAGTCGCAAGGGGCAGGAAATCGCCGCCAATCCGCATGTCGCGCTGCTGTTCCACTGGAAGAGCCTGCGCCGCCAGATTCGCATAGAGGGCACGCTGGAGCCAGTCAGCGACGGGGAGGCCGACGCCTATTTCCATTCGCGCGCACGCGATTCGCAGCTGGGCGCGGTAGCCTCCGACCAGTCCGCCCCGCTCGACAGCCGCGAGACCTTCCTCGCCCGCTACGAAGCCGCGCGCGGTCGGTTCGAGGGCGGCACGGTCGAACGCCCACCGCACTGGGGCGGCTATCGCGTCGTGCCCGCCGCCATCGAATTCTGGCAGGACCGCGATCACCGCCTGCACGAACGCCGCCGGTTCGTGCGCACGGACAACGGCTGGGCCAGCACGCTTCTCTACCCGTGAGCGCAGACCGCCACCGCCTGAACCGCAGCGCGGCCTTCGCCAGCATCGGCGCGGCCACGCTGCTGCTCGCCATCAAGGGCTGGGCTGCATGGTCCACCGGCTCGACCGCGATGCTCGGCAGCCTTGCCGACACCGCGCTCGACCTCGTGGCCAGCGTGGCCACGCTCGTCGGCGTGTGGATCGCATCGCAGCCGGCTGACGACAAGCACCGCTTCGGCCACGGCAAGGCGGAAGCCATCGCTGCGCTGTTCCAGATCGTGCTGATCTCGGTCTCCGCGCTCGGCATCGCCAGCCGCGCGATCGAGGAGTACCTGGCCGGATCGCGCGTGCAGGACGCCGAATCGGGCATCGGCGTATCGATCGCGGCAATCCTGGTGACCTTCGCGCTGCTCGCCTGGCAGCGCCACGTGATCCGCAAGACCGGCAGCCTGGCGATCAGCACCGACAACGTCCACTACCAGTCCGACCTGCTGCTCAACCTAGCCGTCATCGCCGCGCTGGTGCTGGACCGTTTCGCCGGGCTCGCCGGTGCCGATCCGCTGTTCGGCCTCGGCATCGCGCTGTGGCTCGCCTGGGGCGCGTGGAATGCCTCACGGCAGGTGCTGGACCAGTTGATGGACCACGAATGGCCGGTGGAGAAGAAGAAGCGCTTCCTTGATGTGCTAGCCAGCAATCCGGACATCACCGGCGTCCACGATCTGCGCACGCGCACCTCGGGCAACCGCGACTTCGTGCAGTTTCACGTCTGGGTCGATCCGGACATGACCGTGCGCCAAGCCCACAAGGTGATGGACGACATCGAAGCGCGGCTCCACGCCCATTTCCCCGACGTGGAGATCCTCATCCATCCCGACCCCGAAGGTCTCGTCGACGAGACCGGCGCTGCCGCAAGAGACGTGTTGCCGCCGATCCGCATGGCGGGCGAGTAAGACCGGTCAGGCGTCCCGAGGTTCGCCTGCGGGAGCCTGCAGGCGCGCGACCGTCGCCGTTACGGTAAGGTTGGCACTGGCGCTCGCCACGGTGCGCGTCATATCCAGCAGGCGATCGAAAGGCAGCACGAAGCCAACCACCAGGGCGGTCTGCTCCGGGGCGACGCCCACCGAGGCCAGCACTGCCGCCAGCATGAAAAGCGAAGCGGAAGGGATCGGCGCGGTGCCGAAGGCGGCCAGCGATCCGGTCAGCAATACCAGCGCCAGCATCGCCGGACCGGGCACAATGCCCAGCGCCTGCAGGCTGAAGATGGAGAGCAGGCCGACGTACATCGCCGTCCCGTCCTTGCCGATGCTCGCACCGATCGGCAGCACGGTGGACGCCACGCCCTCGTCGATCTTCAGGTCTTCCAGGGCGATGCGCAGCGCCACCGGCAGGGTCGCCGCCGAGGACGCGGTGGAGAAGGCCACCACCAGCGCGTCAAGCGCGGCGCGGAAGAAACCCCGCACCGAAAGCCGGGCGACCAGGCCGATTAGCGGCAGGTGGACAAGCACGATCTGCGCGACCACGCCGATCACCACGCACAGCGCCAACAGGCCGATATTGGCGAAGACCGCCACCCCGTTCTGCGCCACGGCCACCGAAATGAGCGCCAGCACGCCGAACGGAGTCAGTTCCATCACCAGTCCGACGAGATGGAACAGCACGCGCCCGGCCGAATGCAGCAGGCGAGCGACGGGCTGCCCCTCTTCACCTGCCAGGACGACGCTGAACCCGAACGCCATCGCGAAGAAGATGATCGCCAGCATGTCGCCGTCCGCCAGCGACTGGACGATGTTGACCGGGACGATGCCCATCAACTGATCGTGGAGGGACTTGGGCTCGCCCAGCACATGCGCCTGCGCCGAACCTATCGCCGCCCCGGCGCCGGGCTGGACGATCAGGGCGGTGACGATGCCGATCGTCACCGCGCAGGCCGTCGTCGCCGCGAACAGCGCCACGGTGCGCCCGCCGACCGCGCCCAGGCGGCGCGGATCGGCCAGCGCAGTCACACCCGATGCGATGCTGATGAAGACGATCGGGACGACCAGCATCCGGATCAGTCGCACGAAGAGTTCGCCGATGAACGCGATCCACGGTGTCGCCGCAGGCCAGAGCAGGCCGAGCAGCACGCCGCAGACCAGGCCCGCGACCACGCGCTGCCACAGCGGCACGCCCTGCCATCGGCGAAACAGTGCTTTCATCAAGGCTCCGCTCGTTGCTCCGCGCCGGTCGCCCGTACCGGACCGGATGCAAGCCCGCCCCAGAAACCTTTCTCGGGACCGGACAGCATGCCGTCCCGGCAGGCGACCCCGCCTGGCCGATCGTGCGACAGCCAGACCGGCCCGTCCAGATCGGCAAAGGCGCTTTCCGCAGCTATCACCAGTGCCGGCGCTATCGATAGCGAGGAACATACCATGCACCCGGTCATCAGCGTCAGATCCCGCTGCCGCGCCGCCGCAGCCAGTTCCAGCGCGGCGGTGAGGCCGCCCGCCTTGTCGAGCTTGATGTTGGCGACGTGATAACCGCCGGGAAGCTGCGCCAGATCCTGCGCCGAGTGTATCGATTCGTCAGCGGCGATCGGAATGGCAGAGGCGAAGTCCGCCAGCGCGCCATCCTCGCCAGCCGGCAGCGGTTGTTCGAGCAGATCGACGCGCAGTTCGGCCATCAGCCCCTGCAGCCCGGCGACCTCGTCCATCGTCCAGCTCTCGTTGGGATCGACGATCAGGCGCGGGCGCGGCGCGGCGGCGCGGACGGCACGGAGCTGCGCCGCCGGATCATTCCGGTCGACCTTGACCTTGATCAGCGGTACGCGGGCAAGTTCGCGCGCCGCCGCGCCCATCGCCTGGGGAGCGGCGAGGCCAACCGTCAGCGCAGTCGCGATGGGACGCAACGGGCCAGGTTTGCCCAGCATTGTGAGCACATCGCTGTCAGCAAGCCGCGCTTCGAGATCCCACAGCGCGCAGTCCACCGCGTTGCGCGCGGCGCCGGCTTTCATCCACCGCAGCATGTCATGCCTGCCCGCGCCGCTCTCCAGCCGGGCACGTTGCGCCTCGATCTCGTCGATGGTGCCGGCCACCGTCTCGCCGTAGCGGGCGTAGGGCACGCACTCGCCGCGGCCGATCACGCCATCCTGCTCCAGCACGACGGTGACGACCTCCGCTGCCGTCTTGGTGCCCCGCGAAATGCTGAACGGCCGCGCGAGAGCGAAGCTCTCGCCGATAGCGGTCAGTCTGCGCCGGATCGCCATCCTGCGCCTCAGGTGCCCAGGGGCGCCGTTGCAGCGCCAAGCAGATGATCAAGAATCGGCTCCACACCCATCCGATAGGGGTCGGTGCAGGGCAGGCCGGTTTCGGCACCGATACGCTCGCACAGCGCCTGCGCTTCGTCCTCGCTCATAGACGAGGTATTGAGAGCCACGCCGGCCATCCGCACATCGGGGCTGGTAAGCCGGGCGACCTGCAGGTTCATGGCGATGCACTCCGCAAGACCCGGCAGCGCACGATCTTTCAGTCCGCGCATGGCGGGCCGCGAGGGATCGTGGCACATCACCAGCGCCTTCGCCTGCGCGCCGTGCAGCAGGCCCATGGAAACCCCGGCGAAGGAGGGATGGAACAGCGAGCCCTGTCCCTCGATCAGGTCCCAGCCGCCATCCTCACGGGCCGGAGCGAGCTGTTCAATGGCGCCCGAGATGAAGTCCGCGATCACCGCATCGAGCGGCACGCCGGCACCGGCGATGAGAATGCCGGTCTGCCCCGTCGCGCGGAAATCGGCCTTGAGGCCGCGCGCGGTCATCGCTCGGGCCAGACATAGCGTGGTATACATCTTGCCGACCGAGCAATCGGTGCCGACCGTCAGCAGCCGCTTGCCCGCACGTGGGGCGCCGCTGCCCACGGGAATGCCCGGCTGCGGATCGCGCACATCGTGAAGCTGCCGCCCGGTGCGGCGTGAGGTATCGACCAGCAGCGGATGATCCTTCAGCCGACTGTGCAGTCCGGACGCGACATCCAGGCCCGCTTCCATCGCTATCACCGCATCACGCACCAGATCTTCGCCCAGCGTTCCGCCGGCATTGGCGATGCCCAGCACCAGCGTGCGTGCGCCCGCGTCCACCGCCTCGGCAAAGGCCATGCGCGGCAGGCCGAGCGTGAGGCCGCAATCGTCGTGCCGGAACTCGCCTATGCAGACATCGGGACGAAAGACGGCAAGGCCGCGCGATGTCTTGATGCCGATCTCGTCGTTGGAGTGGCCAAGGTACAGCAGGTAGGGAGTGGCGATCATCCGGGATTTGCTCAGTTCGATGTTGCGAATACATCTCTATCGGCAAGTCCGGACGGCCCCCAATATCCAGCGCCATGGCTCCTATAGCACGGAGCTATAGCTTTTCGATCACCCCGGCGAGCAGATCGAGAAAATCGGACGCCGCGCGCGACGGCGGACGGTTCTGAAGATAGACGGCGTTGATGTCGAACGTCAGCGCCGGTTGCAGTGGCCGGCTTGCGAGCCCCGCCGAGAGCGAGGCGGAGGCGGTGAAGTTGTCGACGATCGCCATGCCCACGCCCGCGCGCACCAGGGCGGCGGCAATGTAATAGGTCCGCGCCGAGACGACCTCGTCCAGCACGACGTTGAGCCGGGTTAACTCCGCCCCGAGCAGCCGTCCGATCGGGCCGCTCTGCACCGGGCTGATGAACTTGTGGTCGCGCAGGTCATCGAGGTGGAGCCGTGCGGGCGCGTCGGGGATGTCGCTCTCGCGGAACAGCACCACCAGTTCGCCCTCGCCGATAACCTGATGCGCGACGGGCGCGGCGGGCGGCACCTCGAAGCTGATCGCGATGTCGGTCTCACGCTCGTAGAGCTTGCGCACCATTTCGTCGTGATGGAGCGTCTGCAGATCGAAAAGGATGTCCTCGTGCCCGGCCATGAAGCGGGCGACCGCGTCGGGAATGGCGCCCAGCCCCAGCGACGGCAGCGCCGAGATGCGCAGCAGGCTGCCCTTTCCCTGCCGCATGTTCTGGCAAGCCTGGCGCAGGGTCCGCACGCGGTCCTGAATGTCCGACACCTCTCCGAACAGCGTCCGCGCGTCCTGTGTGGGGATGAGCCGGCCCTTGGTCCGTTCGAACAACGGCAGGCCGATGGTCTTTTCCGTATGACGCAGCACCTTCGTCACTGAAGGCTGCGAGACGTTGAGCGAACGCGCGGCGGCGCTGACCGTCCCGTGCAGGAAGACGGCATGGAAAATTTCGATCTGGCGCAGGTTCATCGGTACGACCTCGACTGGGATTGCCTGCAGAAGACCGCACAAGAACGGCTTCGGCAAGGCCATGCACAGGAGTTATGGGCCAAAAAATGCGACGGGGCTGGACGCGCGCCCGGCCATCGGTGACTTTGCCGCACTCGCACATCCACGCCTGCCCCCGCGCGCGTTCACCGGAAGGAATCGCTGCCCGATGCTCACCGTCCCTGCCCGATCCGGCGATACCGCAATGGGCGCCCGGCACATGCTGCTCCGTCTCCTGGCGGCTACCGCACTTGCCGGGACCGGCGCGTGCGCAGCCGGTCCGGTCGTGAACAGCAGCCCCTCCAGCGCAGCGGCAGAGCCGGTCGATGTCCTCATCACCGGCGGCACCATCTACGATGGCAGCGACGCGAAGCCCTATGTCGGCGACGTCGCGCTGGTGGACCAAAGCATAGTCTATGTCGGCCCTTCGAGGCCCCGCAAGGCAAGGCGCACGATCGATGCGACGGGCATGATCGTCACCCCCGGATTCATCGATGCGCACACCCACGCCGACGTCTTCCTGCGCGCGGAGGACAAGGCGCAGCGGATCAACGCCGCATGGCTGGACCAGGGTGCCAGCACGGTGGTGATCGGCGTCGATGGCGGGGGTACGCCGGACGTCGCCCAGGATGCTCGAGAGCTGGAATCCTCGGGCATCGGGACCAACGTCGTCCCCTTGGTCGGTTTCGGGGCGATCCGCCAGCGCGTGCTGGGCGACGATGCCCGCGCGCCTGACGTCATCGAACTCGACGCCATGAAGGCGCTTGCCGCCAAGGGCATGTGCGAAGGCGCGAGCGGGCTTTCGGCGGGCCTGTTCTACGCCCCTCAGAGCTTTGCCAAGACCAGCGAGGTGATCGAGGTCGCCCGCGAGGCCGGCAAGCGCGGGGGCATCTACGATACCCACCAGCGCGACGAATCGAGCTATTCGATCGGGCTGCTGGGCTCGGTCGCGGAAGCGATCCAGATCGGACGCGCGGCGGGGATGCCGGTGCACTTCGCCCACATCAAGGCGCTCGGCGTCGATGTTCAGGGGCAGGCAGGCGCGGTGATCGCGATGATCGACAAGGCCCGCGCCGAGGGCGTCGACGTCACCGCCGACCAGTATCCCTGGCTGGCCTCGGGATCGAGTCTCGATGCATCGCTGCTGCCGCGCTGGGCGGTCGACGGCGGCGACAAGGCACTGCTGCAGCGCCTCGACGACAAGGCGGATGCCGCCCGCATCCGCAAGGAGATGGCGGAGAACCTGCGCCGGCGCGGCGGCGCGCCGTCCTTGCTACTTACGGCACAGGGCTATCCGTGGACCGGCAAGACTCTCTCCGGAATCGCGGCGCAGTGGAAGGTCGATCCGCTGGACGCGGCGCTGCGCATCATTCGCCAGAGCACTGAGAAGGGCGGCGGGGGAACGGCGGTGGCTTCGTTCAACATGGCCGAGGGCGATCTGGAGCTGTTCATGAAGCAGCCGTGGATCGTCACGTCGTCCGACGGCTCCAACGGCCATCCGCGCATGTTCGCGACCTACCCGGAGAAATACGTGAAATACGTACGGGAACGGAAAACCATCGACCTCGGGACTTTCGTGCGCCAGTCGACCGGCCGCGTTGCCGACATCTACCATATCGACCGGCGCGGCTATCTGCGCCCCGGCTACTTCGCCGATGTGCTGGTGTTCGATCCGGAAAACTTCGCCCCGCGCGCCGACTACGTCCACCCGCGCGAACTCAGCGCCGGCGTGAAGGCGCTGTTCGTGAACGGCGAGCTTGCCGTACAGGATAGCGAGACGACCGGCGTCGCCGCGGGCCGGGTGCTGCTGCGCGCGAAGCCGGCGAGCTGTCAGTAAACGTTGTCCAGGACGGGAGCGGTTTTGCCACTCCCGTCCCTATGAATTCAGACTGATGAACGCATCACATCTTGAAGCGGATACCGACCCGGTACTGCCGGCCAAGCAAGTCCGAATACGTGCTGTTCGCCGCCAGGCCTGTCTCTGGAAGAAGTAATGGCGAGGCATCGAACAGGTTGTTGACGTTGATGAAGAACTGCGCCTCCGTCGAGCCGTTGAGCGTGATCCGCTGCGCGAGATTCAGGTCGACATAGAACGTGCCCGAGACGTGGTTGACGTCGTATGTCGGCGCCTGGGTCGTGGAGAGCGGACAACCGGTCGTGCATTCGATGCCGCTGGCCGAATACTTGCCCGAACTGACACCCCGGGCAACCGCCGTAGCCGAAAACCGGCTGTCGTCGTAACCGACGCTGAAGCGATAGATCCACTTCGGCGTGCTGTATTGCCCGCCATTGGAACCCACGGTGTTAACCGGAACCGTCCCGACGATCCCCTGATCGATTGTGTTGTCTATGTATCGCGTCGCGACGCCGCGCAAAGTGAAAGCGCCGGGCGCACGTTCAAAAAGCCATTCAAGCGGGATACGGTAGGTAGCATCGAAGTCGATCCCGCGCACGAGCTGGCTGGTGAAATTGAACGGCTGGCTTCGGAACAGGATGCGCTGCGCGTTGTTCGGATCCTGCGTTATTGCCGCGCAGTACTCCTGACGGCCTTCGAAACAGCGGTTGATGATTTCCTGTGCGCTCAGATTGCCGATGGCATCGGACATTTCGATACGGAAGTAGTCCGCAGAAAAATTGAAGCCGGGCAGGAAGCTGGGCGTAAGGACAGCGCCGATGTTCCACTGATCGGATTTTTCCGGTCGCAGGTCGGTATTGCCGACCACCGTCGCCGAGTAAGAAATCGCAGAGGGATAATCCACGCCATTCGGACCACTGCCCGGAGCGAAGGGGTTGCGAACCGAGTCGCTGTTTGAGGAGCCGGCCTGGTACAATTCGTTGAGGTTGGGCGCGCGTATATCGCGCGAACGCGTAACGCGGAAACGGATATCGGGAATCGGTTGCCAGGTGGCACCCGCCTTCCAGGTCGTCACATAGCCGGACGTCGAATAATCGGTCGCTCGCACCGCGCCGTTGAACTCAAGGCCCAGGCCGAGCGGCACAACCGTCTCGAGATAGGCTTCCTTGACGTGGTAGGAGCCGTTGGTGGGCAGATAGTTGCCGACTGACCACAGGTTGGTAGTCGATCCTGGTCCAACGATGGGCTGGTATTCGCTGGGCACATACCCCGCGATCTTTTCCTCGCGGTACTCACCGCCGACTGCCACGCTCACGTCACCCGCCCAGGTCGCGAATGGAGTAACCGACAAATTGGCCCCTGCGACGAACTGCTCGGCGGTCTCGTCCCGGTACGGATCGCCCAGCACATAAGGCAGGGCAGCCGGATTGGCGACACCAAGCCCCAGTCGATTGAGCGGTACGCAAGAAGGATCGTTGTTGGTCGTCGAGGCGTCGACATTGATGCGGCATTGAATTGAGCCCACGGCGTAGCCGCCCGGGTTCCCCGCCGCTGCGTATACGGCATCGGTGGCATTGAGCATGCGCTGCGTGTTCATGATGTTGCGCAGTTGCTCACGCATTTCGGTGCGGCCGTACTGGGCGTAAATGTCCCAGTGCGCATCCTTGCCGAAGGCCCCGAAGCTGCCCTCCGCACCCAGCAGATAACGCTGCACCTCGCGGCTGTTGTCCACGAGGCGATTGGGCAGATCGGCTGCAGAGGTCGCGACTGTGACCGTGTTCACCCCGGCGAGTTGTGCCGGCGTCAGCGTCTGCATCAGGAAAGCGTTATCGCGCTGCAGTACGATACCGGTGGCCAGGTTGGGGCCGGCGTTGAAAGTGATGTTCTGCTTGTTGTAGGCTGCTTCTGCAAACACGGTCACGCCATCAACTACCTCGTAGCTCAGGCGGGCGAACAGGCCATATCGATCGTCTTCAGGATCAAGACCGATGCGCCGTCCAGTATCGTTGACCTGCCAGTCTCCTCCCTGTGTGAGCGACGGCGCCGAACCGCCAGTGGGCGACGGGTATGTCAGCTGGCCGTACTGGAAGCGCGATACGCTGCCCCCCTGGCCAAAATAGAGCCCGCGCAGATTGTTGGCCGAAAGCCCGCTACCGGCGGCCACGGTGTTGCCTGTAACGATACCGCCAGGTGTGGAGTTTGCTGCGCCGACGTTCTTGCGGATCAAAAACTGCGGCGTGGTGCTGTTCGCGGTCCAGGCGGGATCCTGAATACGGACGTAGCCGGTGGCGTTCCAGTCGCGATCCACTTCGAAGATGCCGTCACGGTGTGCGTATTCGCCGCTGACCAGCAAATGGCCGCGTCCCCCACCAAACGACCACCCCCCGGCAATGTTGGCCGAGTAGTTCCCACCGTCGCCTTCATCCGTAATGCCGCTATCGACATTGAGCCTGAGGCCCTCGAAAGTCTTGTCGAGAGTAAAGTTGACGACACCTGCCACGGCATCGGAACCGTAGGCGGCCGATGCGCCTCCGGTGACGACCTCGACGCTTTTCACCAGCGATTGCGGGATGGTATTCACGTCAACCAGACCGGTGATCGTCGATCCCACCGAACGACGCCCGTCAACCAGCACCAGAGTTCGAATTTCACCGAGATTGCGCAAGTTCAGCGCATTGATGCCTGCCTGCCCGCTCGAGAGGTTGAGACGCGAGTTCGCTGGCCGCGTGCTGCCGGCAAGTGCGGGAAGCTGGTTGACGAAATCAGCGATGTTGTTGGAGGGCGACTGGTTCTGGATTTCCTGCTGCGAAAGGATCGTCAGCGGGGTGGGCGATTCGAAGCCCGAACGGGCGACGCGCGATCCGGTTACGATGATCGAATCCTGGCTGGGTGCCTCCAGGCTTCCGGAAGCTTCTTCCTGGGCGAGTGCCGGCATGGCGAGCGACGATGCGATCACGCCAAGCGCCGCGCCGGCGACCAGCCGCATCTTGACCATTCGTGTGTCGGGATATGAAACGAACATGCAGAACCCCCATTTGCTTGTCGGTCCCGATGGCGATGCTCCCTTGCATGCACCATTGAACCGGAATTGCCGCGCCATGGCCGTAGCTACGCGGCCCACTGGGCCGCAGGTATACGTTTTCCTCCCCTGGAAAATACGCAGCCGATACCTTGCGGCCTGGCCGTCGTTGCCGTTGTCTCGTGGCCTGTGCGTACCTCGGAAAACAGCGCCTCGCAGCGCCAATATGTCACTTCCGGGACAGGAGGTTACAGCGCGCCGAAGGTCGGTCAATAGGCTCGGCTACTTGGCGTTATCAATGGTATAGCTCAGAGGCATAGCTCGTCATTTTGCCTATTCCGCAGCCGCTCCGTGCCCGTTTCGGGGGGCGATAACCGGCGGCTATGGGAACCGCTGCACAACCTATTCGCTCCTGCCTAGCAGACGCGGATAGGATCACACGGCGGAACCATGCCTTTCCGTCCTTGCCGGAGCCCCCATGTTGCAACGACGCCCCCTCCTGCTTGCCTCCGTCGCCCTGCTTGCCCTGGCCGGCATCAAGGCAGGCCCGGCATCGGCGAGGACTGCGAAGCGGACAAGGCGCGTCACCGGTGCCCGCGCGCCGATCGAGATCATCGAGGACGATCGCGGCATTCCCCACGCCCGCGCGGCATCGAAGCACGACGCCTTCTTCGCGCAAGGCTACCTCGTCGCACGCGACCGATTGTTCCAGATCGACTTCGACCGGCGGCGCGACCTCGGACGGCTCGCGAAAGTTTTCGGCCCGGCATTCCTGCCCGCCGACCGCGGCGCGCGGTTGTTCCACTTTCGCGGCAACATCGACGCCGAACTCGCCGCCATCCCTGCGGAGGTGCTGGAATGTGCGCAAGGATACTGCGCGGGCGTGAACGCACGCATCGAGGAGTGCGCCGCCGATCCCTCGCTGCTGCCGCCGGAATACGCAATCCTGGGCATCACGCCGCTCCGCTGGGATGTTCGCGACCTGGTGCGCATCCGCGGCGGCGCCGGGGGCAACACCGATGATGAGGTGCGCCGCGCCATGCTGCAGGCACGCGGCTTGCTGGAATACGATCACTATATGGACCCGCTGCGGCCCGCATGGTCGTTCACCGCGCCCGAGGGGCTCGATTGCAATGCGGTGAGCAAGGCCGATCTCGGCATACTGCACGACATTTCGCGCCCGCTGCCGTTCGGTGCGGAAGCCCTTGCCGCCTATGACCGTGACAGCCACCGCATCGATATTGCCGGGCATGGCAGCAACGCCTGGACGATAGCCGGATCGCATACCGCCACCGGGCGGCCGATACTCGCCAATGACCCGCATCTCGGCATCGGCGGCTTTAGTCCGCGCCACATCGCCCACATCACCGCGCCGGGCCTCGACGTGATCGGTGCGGGCTATCCCGGCCTGCCCGGCATCATGCAGGGCCATACCGACCGCTTTGCCTTTGGCCGCACCAATTTCCACATCGACCAGACCGACCTCTTCGTCCTGCGTACCGACCCCAACGATTCCGAGCGGTACTGGCACGATGGCGAATGGAAGCGCTTCGAGACATACACCGAGGAGATCGCCGTCAAGGGCGCGCCGTCCGAGACAGTGACGCTGCGCTATTCGCGGGGCCGCCCGGTAATATCGCAAGACCCGGCACGCCAGCGGGCGATCGCCTTCGCCACGGTGACGATGCTGCCCGGCGCGGGCATGCAGTTCGCCATCCTTGCGATCAATCTGGCCCGCGACTGGGACTCGCTGCGCGAGGCCTTCAAGCTCCACGTTTCGCCGACCAACCTTCACTATGCCGATACCGAGGGCAATACCGGCTGGCACGCCATCGGCTTCACCCCGCGCCGGCCAAAACACGACGGGCTGTTTCCGGCACCCGGTGACGGCAGCTTCGACTGGAACGGCGTCCTCACGCTCGACGAGATGCCGAAGATCTACAATCCACCCTCGGGCTGGATCGCATCGGCCAACGCGATGAACCTGCCGCCCGACTACCCTTACCGCGAGAGGATCATCAGCTTCTCATGGAGCGATCCGTTCCGCCATGACCGCATCGCCGAAGTGCTGGGCAAGGCAGGCCCGCACAGCATCGAGGAAAGCGTGGCACTGCAGCATGACGTGTTGTCGCTGCCGGCACGGGCCCTGCTTGCGATGTTGCCGAAATCGCCATCCACAGACGCAGCGCCGGCCGCAAAGGTTCTTCGCCAATGGGACTGCGCGATCGGTGCCGACAGCGCCGGCGCCCTGCTCTACGAGCTGGTGATGCCCGCGCTGTCCGAGGCGTTTCGCGAGACGGTGATTCCGCCCGAGGCGCGCGATCTCATCACTTCGGTCAATCTGCACCAGATGCTCCATGCGCTTGGACAGGGCCATCCCAAGCTGGGAGACGACCCGGCAGCCGTGCGCGACGCTCTGATCGATGCGGCACTGGCGGAAGGGTGGCGCCGGGCCGTGGAACTTGCCGGGCCAGATGCGGCGACGTGGCGCTGGGGCGATCTGCACCGGGTGACGATCAATCATCCGCTGAATGACGTTCCCGCCATCGCGCAGGCCTTCCCCGCCATCGAGGGCGGCCGCTCGGGCGGCGACGGCACGACGGTGATGGCACGCGGCGTCCATGCCGCGAACGGCTATGGCGTAGGCCACGGCGCCACCTATCTGATGGTCGCCGATGTCGGCAATTGGGACAATACCCGATACCTGCTGCTGCCCGGCCAGTCCGCCGAACCTTCATCGCCGCACTACAGGGATTTCTACGCCCCCTGGCTGGCGGGCGAGATGCAGACGCTGCCCTTCAGCCGCCGCGCGGTAGAGGCGCGGGCGGCATTACGAACGGTGCTTAGGCCGAAAGGCTGATTGCCTCAGTTCGCGGCGGCGACGGCCTGCAGCACACGGTCCATCACGGCAGTCGCGGCATTGTCACCACCTTCGGGCATATCGTTGGCGATCGCCGAGAACACCAGCGTCCTGCCGCTTGCGGCCACGAGATAGCCCGACAGCGCCCGCGAGGCGTTGAGCGAACCGGTCTTGGCAAAGACCTTCTGGTTCAGCGGCGTATTCTGGAAGCGAGCGCGCAGCGTGCCGTCCTGCCCGCCCACGGGCAGGCTGTCGCGCCAGGCCGCGCTCCACGGCTGCTTGGCCACCCAGCGCAGCAGCGTGACGACAGCGCGCGGCGTCACCCGGTTGTAGGAGGACATGCCCGACCCGTCCGCCAGCAGGTAGCTGCCCTCCGGCACGCCCGCCGCCGCCATGGCGTCAGCCAGCGCGGCCTGCCCGTCGGCGATCGAGCCGCTGCCCCAAAGGTGGCCCACGCGGCGCAGCATCAGCTCGGCATGAAGGTTCTGGCTCACCTTGTTGATGATCTTCACATCGGCGGCGAGCGGCAGGGCGGGCAACTGCGCCAGCATCTCAGGCTCGGGCGCCTGCGCAGCCGGAACGCCCTTGCGCTTGGCTGGATCGTCGGCGGGAGCCAGCGGGCGGTGGCGCGCTTTCGCCTCACCGTTCACTTTGACACCGCGCGCACGCAGCATTTCGCGCAGCTTCCACGCGGCATAGCGGGCCGGATCGTCGATGCCGAAGCGCAGCTCTTGCGGAGACGCATCGGCACCGATGGTGCCCGTCAGGCGCAGGTGTTCGCTGTTCGGCATGCGCATCGTTTCAACATTCACCGCATCGCCCGGTACGGTCCGCACATCGTTCTGCACGGCGTAAAAGCCCGGCATCGTCACGTTTGCCGGGGAGCCTTCGGCAGCCGGCGCAACCACTGCCGTCAGTTCGTTGTCGTCAAGCGAAAGCGCCGAGATGCCGGTGCCGTAGCGGAACTGGATGTTGTTCCAGCTCATACCCGGGCTCCAGCGCTCGTCGGGGTACCAGGTGTCATCGCCCACCACATCGCGCACGCGCCGGGTCCGCGCAGCGACGGCATCAGCCAGCGTGGCGAGGCAGTTCTCGCTGCAATCGTTCGCGGCCGAAAGCCGCGCATCGCCGTAGCCCTTGAGGATCACGTCGGGCGCGCCCTTGCCCGCGCTTTCCAGCCGCACTCCGGTTCCGCGCGCCGCGCCGTCAAGCGCGGCCAGCTGGGCATAGGCGGCGACGGTGGTGAAGATCTTGGTGTTGGACGCGGGAATGAAGCGCTGGTCCGGCGCGATCGACAGCACCGGCTTGCCCTCGGGCGTCGTCACGAGGATGCCGTAGCGCGTGCCCGCAGGTCCTTGCGAGAGCAGTTCCTGCACCGCGGCCAGCAACTTGCCGTCCGCAGCTTCTGCCGGCAGCGATGGAGCAGGCGGGGCAGCGCTCGCGGGAACGGCCACGGCAATCAGTGCCGAGGCCAGCAAGGCGGTGCGTCGGGACGATCGAAGCGAGGTCAGGATGCGCATGACGCCATGCTTAGCCCTGCTGCGCGAATGCGCGACAGGGCATTTTCCTTGAACAGCCCATAACCGGCGGCAATGGCCGACGAAGCTTTGCGATCATAAACCGCGTTCCGGGCCCGATCCCGCCGCTTTGCCCCGTGCGTGACATTGTTTCGCCTCGCCGCGCTGGTAAGGTTTGCGTTCTTTCGCAGTACGAGGCAACTCCGGCACCATGGCACGTTTCTTCCTGGGATTTGACGCGGGCGGCAGCAAGTGCCGCAGCCGCCTGATCGATGCGCAGGGGCGCCAGCTCGGACGCGGCGAAGGCGGGCCGGCCAACACCCGGCTCGGCATAGAGGCGGTGCGCGATACACTGATCGCCACTGGCGAACAGGCGATCCGCATGGCCGGCCTCTCCCCGGCTGATGTGCAGGGCATCGCCGCCGGAGCGGGCGTCGCGGGCATTTCCCGTACCGGCGCCCGCCAGGACCTGGAAGCGCTGGCGTTCCCTTATGGCTCCATCGCCTTCGACACCGATGGCATGATCGCCAATCTCGGGGCGCACGGCGGCGCGGACGGGGCGATACTTTCGATCGGCACCGGCAGCGTTGCCCATGTCCTCCATGAAGGCAAAAGCTTCAGCATCGGCGGGTACGGCTTTCCCATTTCCGATGAAGGCAGCGGCGCCGCACTCGGCCTCAGCGCCATGCGCCACGCGCTGCGCGCTCTTGACGGACGCACCAAGCCGACGCCGCTCAGCAGCGCGGTGACCGCCCGCTTCGGCCACGAGACGGCCCGCGCGATCGCGTGGATGGACGAGGCGAGCCCCACCGACTATGCCGCTTTTGCGCCGCTGGTGATGGACTTCGCCGAGGCGGACGACGAGATCGCGCGCTCCATCGTGCAGGACGCCGCGCAACATATCGAGCAGTTCATCGAGACGATCTTCCAGCGCGGTGCCCCCCGCTGCGCGCTGGCGGGCGGCCTCTCGCAGCGCATTCGCCCTTGGCTGCGCGAACGCACCGTGGCGCGTCTGGTGCCGGCCAAGGGTGACCCGCTGGACGGTGCACTGCATCTGGCAGGCTACCGGGCGGATCTGGGCTAGTTCGCCTCGAACATCTTTCCGCCGATCCATGTCCGGCGCACCCTGAAATCCGCGTCCATATGCACGAGGTCCGCCAACAAGCCCGCTCGGATCGCGCCGCGTTCTTGCGACTGGCGCAGGAACGCCGCCGGGTTGGTACTGGCAAGCCGCGCCGCATCGGGCACTTCCAGTCGAAGCATGGCCATCGCGTTGCGTAGGGCGGCATCCATGGTCAAGGCCGACCCGGCAAGCGTTCCGTCCTCACCGCGCAGGGCACCGTCCTCCACCGTGATGCGGCGCCCCTGAAGCTGAAAGTGGGTCATGTCCGTGCCTGCCGGCGGCATGGCGTCGGTGACCAGCATCGCCCCGTCGAGCCCCCGCGCGGCGAGCGCGATGCGCAGCGTGGCCGGGTGGACGTGGTGCCCGTCAACGATCAGCCCGAAGCGACTCTGCCGGTCCTCAAGCGCGGCGCCGACCATGCCCGGGGCGCGGCTGCCAAGCTGCGTCATCGCGTTGAACAGATGGGTGAAGCCGTCCAGACCTTCGTCCAGCGCGCGCCGCACCGTGTCGTAGTCGGCCATGCTGTGCCCGGCAGCGACGACCACGCCCGCGCGTCGCAGCGCCGCGACCGTGCCGGGCGCCACGCACTCCGGCGCCAGAGTCACCATCCGCGCCCCGCGACCAGGCCGGGCCAGCAGCGCCAGCGCATCGGCATCAAGCTCGCGCATGAAGCGCGCGCCGTGAATGCCGCGCCGTTCGGTATTGATGAACGGCCCCTCGATGTGGATGCCGAGCACGCCGGGAACGCCGGCAGCAATCGCCTCATCGGTGGCGGCAATGGCGCGGGCGATGATGCCGGGCGCATCGCTGATCAACGTGGGCATCAATCCCGTCGTGCCGAACGAGCGATGCGCGGCGGCGATCGCGGCGATGCCGTCCACGTCGGGCTGATCGTTGAGCAAAACGCCGCCGCCGCCGTTAACCTGCGTATCGATGAAGCCGGGCAGCAGCCATCCGCCGCCGAGGTCGAGGATTTCGCCCTCGCCAGCCGCGCCGACGCTGTCGATGCGTCCGCCCGCAATGCTGACCGCACCCTCAAGCGGGCCTTCGGGCGTCACCACCTGGGCGCCGGTCAGGACCATGCGGCTCATAGGGTGCGGGTTACCTTGGAGAGGAACGGCGGCGCATCGGGATCGAGCCCGCGCTTTGCCGCCAGCGCCTCTGCCATGCGGTAGAAGCTCTCGGCCATGCCGATCGCGTCGACCACGGGATGGACCGGATCGGCCACCGGCAGGCGGAGCGAAGCCGGCGCCACCGCAGCACCACGTCCCGCAGCGATGACCATCGCGCCGCGCTCTGCAAATGTCGCCAGCCGCTCGGCAAAGCCTGCGGCTGCCGCATCGCCCGGCGCAAACGCCAGAATCGGATCGCGCGGCCCGACCAGCGCCATCGGGCCGTGCGCGACTTCGGCGCTGCTGAAGGCCTCGGCGTGAAGCTGCGCGGTCTCCTTGAATTTCAGCGCGGCTTCCCCGGCGATCGGCCAGGTGATGCCGCGCCCCAGCACCAGCAGGCTGCGCGCGCCGTCGATCGGCTCGAGCGCCGCGCTCCAGTCCTGCCGCCACGCCGATGCGAGCGCCGGGCCGATCACATCGAGCGCTGCCAGCAATGCCTTGTCCGCGCTCCATTCGGCGACAAGGTGCATCACCGCGACCAGCGAGGCGATGAAGCTCTTGGTCGCGGCCACGCTGCGCTCGGGTCCGGCATGGAGCGGGATCAGGATGTCGGCCTCTTCCGCCAGCGGCGACGTGGTGTCGTTGACCATCACCACCAGCGTCGCCCCCGCCTCTCGCGCGGCGCGGGCAGTCTCGACGAGATCGGGGCTGCCGCCGGACTGCGAGATGGCGAGCGCCAGCGCGCCCTTCACGCGCGGCGAGGTCGCGCGGTAGAGCGTCGCCACTGACGGCGCCTGGCTGACCACCGGAATGCCCAGACGTGTTTCCAGCAGCAGCTTGGCGAATGTCGCGGCATGATCGGACGATCCGCGCGCGATGGTGAGCGCGAACGGCGGATCGAGATCGCGCAGCCTTTGCGCGGCGCGCGAGACGACATCGCCGTTGAGCGCGATCTGCAGCGCCGCAACGTCCGATGCGCTCGCCGCTTCGGCGAACATCAGGCTGGATGAAGGTGGGGCGGTCATGCCTGGAACCTATGGTTTGCGAATGTCATTGCGGCTTGGCAGGTGGCGGGCCGGAGCAGTACCCAGAAAAGCATGAGCACCGAAACGGTAGACCCGCGCTACAGCGAAATCGATCAGTGGCCCACCCCGCGCGCCGTCAGCGTGATGCTGGATGGCCAGCGCGAGGCCGTGGAGGCCCTCGCCAGCCAGGTGGACGCGATCGCGGCCGCTGCCGAAGCGGCGGCGGCGCGGCTCGGCACGCAGGGCCGCCTTGCCTATGCCGGTGCAGGCACGTCCGGGCGCATCGGCGTGCAGGACGGCGTGGAACTGACGCCGACCTTCGGCTGGCCGGAGGAGCGGCTGGCATTCTTCCTCGCCGGCGGTCCGGACGCGCTGATGCGCGCCATCGAGGGCGCCGAGGACGACGCCGAAGACGGCGGGGCGCAAGTCATCGCTGCAGGCCTTGGCCACGGCGACGTACTTGTCGGCATCGCCGCCAGCGGCCGCACGCCGTTCACCGTGGGCGCCATCGAAGAGGCGCGGCAGCGCGGCGTGCTCACCATTGGCATCGCGAGCAATTCCGGCACGCCGCTGCTTACTGCTGCCGAGCACGCCATCCTCATCGACACCGGTAGCGAGGCCGTCGCGGGCTCCACGCGGATGAAGGCGGGCACCGCTCAGAAGGCCGCGCTCAACCTGCTGTCGACCGCGATCATGCTGCGGCAGGGCCTCGTCCACCACGGGCTGATGGTCAACATGCGCATCACCAACGCCAAGCTGCACCGCCGCGCCTGCGCGATGGTCGCCAAGATCGCGGGCGTGGACGAGGCGCGGGCCGAAGCGGCGCTGGACGCGGCGGGGCAGGACATCCGCCCGGCGGTGCTGATCGCACTCGGCCTCTCGCCCGAGGCCGCGCGGCAGCGGCTGGCGGGATATCACGGCCCGTTCGAGACGGTCCTGCAATCGCTGCGAGATTGATCCCGGCTCAATAGAAGCGGACATTGCCAAGCTCCAGCCATGCCGTGCCGCCGGGCTTGCCCGATAGTTCGAAACGCAGCGCGCGCAGACGGGCGAGATCAAGCCTGGCGTCATCGCCCTTGCTGGCGAAGGCGCTGAATGGCAGCCGCACTTCGGCCCGGTCGGCACCGGCCTTGAACGTCGCCCCGAACCCGTCTCCGCCGCCGAGGCCATAGCTTTCCAGCCGCAAGCGGTAGTCGCCAGCGCCCTTCACAGTGAAGGCAATACCGGAAAAGGCGCGGGCATCGGCCAGTTCGATGCCACCGCGCGTCAGCGGCAGTACCAACTGCGCGAAAGGCCGGGGTGCGGCGCCGAAACTCGCCGCCATGAACACCGGCTTCTCGCCGCCTTCCAGCGTCACCGGATGGACGAAATCGATGTGGCTGTGATCAGCGCCGGGATCGGTGGCGTCGACCGGCAACGTGCCGAGTTCGGTCCGCCCGTCTGCGCGGCGCCCGGTCCAGATCGGCCCGGTCATCCGGACAACCGGAAGCGGCGTCAGATCATCAGTGGCAATCCGCTGGCGCATCTTGCCGAGCGGCACTTCGCGGCCAGACACCCAGACGCGCGCGACGTTCCAGATGTCCTCGATTTCCTCGTCCGGCCTGCCTTTCACCAGGATCACGTCGGCGCGCATGCCCGGCGCGATGGTGCCGTGATCCTTGCCCTGTCCCATGATTTCCGCGCTGGTCCGGGTCGCCGCGACAAGCGCCTGCGCGGGGGTGAAGCCAAGTCTGGTCAGCCAGATCGTCTCACGGATAGCCGCTGGTCCGTGGTAGACCCCGCCGATGCCGGCATCCGTGCCCACGCCCACCGGCACGCCTGCGGCATGCATCGCACGCAGGTTCTGCTGCAGGATCGTCCAGCGCCGCGCTTCGATGTCGGACACCGAACCGGCGGACCGCGCGCGGCGCTTTTCCTCGGCCGCGCGTTCGCAGGGGTTGAGACTGGCCCACTCACCTATGGAAAAACTGCGCGTCTCCTGCGGTTCATAGACCACCATTGTCGGGACATAGGCGGTGCCGCTGGCCTTCATCCGCTCGATCAGCGCGTCATCGACGGGCGCATCGCCGACACCGTGGACCACGGCATCGACGCCCGCCCCGGCGGCGATTTTCGCGCCGCCCAGCGTCACCGTATGCGTGACCACTGGCACGCCTGCCTTGTGCGCGTCCTTGACCATCGCGGCGAGCGTTTCCTGGTTCATGTCGTTGAGATCACCGCCGCGCCCGTAGCGCCAGCCATCGGTGAACGCCTTGATCACGTCCGGGCGGTAGGGCAGCGCCTTCTGCATCACGAGATGCGCCGCGCGCGGGGTCGCCGCCTTCATGGTGAAGAAGTCACCCCACCCGTATTCGGTGCCATGGCCCCCGGGGACGCCGGTGCGGATCGCCTGGTTGAGATGCGGCGACCAGATGCCGCCGGGCTGACGCGTCATCTCGCGGATCGGCGCGATCATCTCGGCGGAAACCGAGTAGTCATTAACGGTGGTGACCCCGCGAAGCAGGTAGCCGGCATAAGCTTTGCCCAGATCTTCGGTGGCGGGATAGCCGGGCGAGCGCAGATGCGTGTGCAGGTCATGCAGCCCCGGCAGCAGCGTCTGGCCATGGGCGTCGATCGCCTTGCCGCCGCGCGGCAGCGCCAGCTTCGGCCCGACCGCGACGATCCGTTCGCCCTCGATCAGCACATCAGCCTGGCGCGCGGCTGCCCCCGTCCCGTCGAAGACGCGAGCGTTCCGGATCAGCAGCGCATCGCCGCCTTGCGTATCGGCATTCACGGCGCCCAGCCCGGCTATGGCAGCAAGCGCCGCGCCGATCGCTCCGACAACGCGCTTCATGGACGCTGCTCCAACTTGCGGTCGAAGAAGTCGCCGGTCGCGCGGTAGGCCCTCAGCCAGTCACCATAGCGGAAGAAATCGTGCCGCTCGTTGGGCAGCGACAGCTCCTCGAAAGGCACTTCGCGCGCGGCGAGTTCGCGGGCCAGCAGCAGCGACTGGCTGTAATCGACATTGCTGTCATCATCGCCGTGGACGAGCAGCACCGGCGAGCGCCACTGCCCGATCGATCCCATCGGTGAGGAATCCCATTGCACCTGCTGCACGCGCTGCGCCTCCTTGGGCGAATAGGTCTGGTCGGGCGTCCGCACCATCGCGTGGACGCCGTGCATGTCGACCCCGGCGGCAAAAAGGTCGCTGTTGCGCGCCAATGCCAGCGCGGCCAGGTATCCGCCCCAGCTGCCGCCCCATATGCCGATGCGCGCCGGATCGACATCGCTGCGCGCCGCCAGCCATTTGCCGCCCGCCAGTACGTCGCGGTATTCCGAAGCGCCGTCGCGCCCTTTCTCCGCCGCTTCGCGAAACGCGCGGCCATAGTTGGTGCCGCTGCGGTAGTTCACCGAAAGCACCGTGTAGCCCTGCGCCGCGAACTCTTGATTCCGTACGTAGGCGTTGTTGTAATAGTACAGCGGCGAATAGCCCGGCAGCATCTGCCGGCGCGGGCCGCCATGGACGAAGACCAGCGCGGGACGCGGCCCCTTGCCCTGCCCGCGGAACAGTTGCCCGTGGACTTTCACGCCGTCCGCCGCCGTGAATACGACCGTTTCCGGGGTGACATAGCCGCGCGCCTGCGCGGGCGCGCCGAGCGGCTTCATGCCATCGACCAGCACCATGTGCGCCGGGCTGGTGGCGCTGGTGATGGTCGCGGCCAGGCGGTCACCGCCGAACACCGGGAAGAAGGCGAACTGATCCGTCGGCGTCAGGCGTTTTGTAGCGCCGCCGCCAAGGCCCACTTGCCAGATCTGCCGGGAATCGAGGTTTCCCGGATTGGCCGAATAGACGAGCGCGCGCCCATCGGGGGTCGGGCGGAAATTCTCCACCTCGTTGGCATCGGGCGTCAGATCGCGGGCGGCCACCTTGCCTGAGGCCGGTACCGCATAGATGTGCAGCCAGCCGGTCCGCTCCCAAGGGAACAGCAGATTACCGCCGCTGGCCCAGAACAGGTTGCGTCCGCGCGTTCCGTAGTATTGCCCGCCCTCGCCTTCGGGCGCGGTCCAGACCACGCGCTCGGTGCCGGTGCCGGGGTCGGCAATGCGCAGCGTCCAGAACGAGGCCTTGCTGTCTGTGAGCTCCGCAGGCGGAGAGCGGAACTGGATATAGGCGACCTGGCTGCCATCGGGCGAAAAAGCCGGGTCGCTGGCATGGCCGAGCGTCGCGCCAAAATAGCGTAGCGCCCCTGTCGCCACTTCGATGAGCCCGATCAGGCTGTGGCCGCGCCGGTTCTCACGGAACAGCAGCCGCGATCCATCCGGCGACCATGACATATCCTCCACCGTGCCCATGACCTTGGCGATGCGGCGGGCGGGCGTGTCGTCGCTCCACAGCATGATCGCGCCGGCCTTGGTGAAGACCAGCCGCTTGCCGTCAGGGCTGAATACCGCACTGTGCCCCTGCCCGATCTCGCGCGCGGGCGCGTTGCCGGTCACATCGAGCAGGCCCAGCGACTGCGTGGGCGTGTCCGCCGCTACGCCGGTGTTGGGCAGGCGGCCCTCGGGAAATTCCGCGTCGCCGCCGCGCACGAAGACGAGGCGGCTGCCATCCGGGCTGAGCGCGATGCCAGAGATCTCCACGCCGTCGTCCTGCGTGAAATCGGTGCGCCGCTGCGCCGCGCGGCCCGGCGCGCCGATCATGACGTTACGCACGCCCGCGCGGTTCTCCACCCAAGCGAACACCGGCGCATCCGCCGCACCGACAAGGCCGCTGGCGAAAGGCAGCGCCAGCCGCTCGGCCAGTTCGCCCGATTGCGGCGCCGCGGCTTCCTGCGCATGGGCCACGTCGGCGGCGGGGATAACAGGAGCAAGGGCGGCAAATGGCAGCAGCAGCGCCGCGCCGAGGACGAGCGGGAAAGTTTTCATGCCGCCATGACTAAGGCCGCCCGAGAGTTGCGCGCAAGCACGCGATTCCGCGCCCATGCCGTCAGTCTATGGCCCATGCTCGCCTGCGCATGACCGCCGACGCTGTCAGGTGCGGGCATCCCGCGCTCGGATCACCGCATCGCCTGTCTCGGGGCGCAGTTCGAAGATGCCGCTGTCGAAATGGCGGGTGGGATGGACGCGGTTGGTCAGCAGCGTCCAGGCAAGACCGCGCTCGAAGTCGATCCACAACCCGGTGCCGGTGAAGCCGGTATGGCCGATCGTCTCCGGCGAACAGGCGCCGCCGCCCGACCAGCCCGGAAAGGCGCGCTCCCAGCCGCTGGTGCGGTGCTGGAAGGCCGGCGTGCGGATCGCCTCGATGCTGGCAGGCGAAAGGACTTCGCCGCGCAGCAACGCGCCCGCGAAGCCGAGCACGCCGTCGACGGTGCCGAACAGGCCGGCATGGCCCGGCGCTCCGCCGAGCGCGGCGGCGTTCTCGTCATGCACCTCGCCCTTCAGCACGCGCCCGCGCCACATGCAGCGCTCGGTCGCGACGGCAGGTCCGGGCGGGGGGCCGTAGGACAGCCCCTCGCCCATGGGCCATTCGCCGGCGGGCCAGTCGGCCAGCGAAGCGCCGGTCAGCCGCTCGACGGCGATGCCGAGCAGGATGTAATTGATGTCCGAATAGACCGGCGGGCCATGACGCCACTCACGCTGCAGCACGAAGGCGCGCAGGCGGGCGGGATCGTCGCCATAGGTATAGACGGGCTCCACCGCCGGGAAGAAGGTGCGGTGGGCCAGGCAATCGCGGAAGGTCAGCTTGCGCTCGGGCGCGCCGATGACGTCATACTGGCGAAGGTCGGGGATAGCATCGGTCAGCGGCCGATCGAGATCTATACGGCCCTGCTCGGCGAGTTTCAGGATCATTGTCGTCGTCGCGATGACCTTGGAGACCGACGCGAGATCGAACCAGTGTTCGCGGGTCAGCGCCTCGGGTTCGGGCACGGTCGCGGCCATGCCGGTCAGGCGAACGGCGCTGTTGCCGACAGCGTCCACCAATCCGAGCGCGGCGCCGGGAATGCGCCCGCTTTCGACGTAGCGCGCCGCCGGGGCGAACGCCGCATTGCAGATTTCATCGATGCTCATGCTGCAGCCTCCTGTACTGCGGCAGTCCGGGGCCGGGCCCGCGCGATCACCGGCAGGAACACCACCGCGCCAAGGCTTAGCGCGCCTGACAGGATGAAGAATCCGTCGTAGCCGATACGCGTCTGGATCGCGCCTGCCGCGCCCGCCAGCAGGCGCGGCAGCAGGAAGGCAAAGCCCGACAGGAACGCATACTGCGTGCCGGGATAGCGCGGGCTCACCAGCATCGAGAGGTAGACCACGAACACCGCACCGGCGAGGCCATGGCCGAACTGGTCGACTCCCGCCGCGATATAGAGCACGGCGGCGGACGGTTCCTCCCACCACAGCCAGGTGAACACCCAGTTGCCGATCGCCGAGGCCAGCGCACCGATCGCCAGCGCCGCCGTCAGCGGCAGGCGCGCGGCGATGAGCCCGCCGATCGCGACGCCTGCCATGCTCGACAGCAGCGCAACCGCCCCGTCGGCCATGCTGATCTGCTCCAGCGTATAGCCGGCGGCGTTCCACAGCGGGTGAGACAACGTCAGGGTCAGGACGTCGCCCATGCGGTAGAACGAAACGAAGGCGAGCACCGGCAGCACCGGATAGCCATAGCGCCAGAACAGCTCGACATAGGGCGCGACAAGGCCGTTCATGGTGCGATCAGCGCCCGGCGGCAGACGGCGGATACGCGGCAGCGCCAGCGCGAGTACGATGAAGGGCAGCAGGCAGATCATCAGCACCACCGGGGTCACGTTGGTCTTTGCCGAAAACCCGGCGCTTTCCGCCGCCGACAGCAGCCCCCAGCCGACCAGTGCGGTGACCAGCGCGGTTCCCAGCAGTATCAGCGCGCTCGTCATCAGCCCCCCCAGCAGCGCTGTGCCGCGTGCCGCGTCCGCACCGGGTTCGCGGCGCATCACCGCCAGGATCGGGAACGGCGCGAAGGCGGCGGCGGCGATGATCAGGTAGGCCCAGGTCCAGTCGAGCCACGCCGCCGCCAGCACGGCACCGCTGCCTGCCGCGACCATCGCGCTGCGGTATCCCCACAGGTTGGCCGCGACCATCGGCCCCTGCTCGGCCTGCGTCGGGGCGAGTTCGATGCGCCAGCCGTCGGCGGCGACTTCCAGCGTCGTCGTCCAGAACGCCAGCAGGACCGCGAAGAGCGCGGTCAATGGCAGGTTGCTGTCGTCCGAGGTGAAGGCCATCGCCACCATCGCGGTGAAGATGCCGAGCTGCGACAGCATGATCCAGCTGCGCCGCTGCCCAAAGAAGCCCGCGAAGCCGGGTATGGAGAACCGGTCGAGCAGCGGCGCCCAGGCGAACTTGAAGGTCGGCAGCAGCGCCACCCATGCGAAGAAGCCGATGACCACGATGTCGACCCCGTGCCGCGCCAGCCGCAGCGTCAGCACTGCGTTGAACATGTAGAACGGCAACCCGGCGGAAAAGCCAAGCAGCAGATACAGCGCGAGCGTGCGCCGTTCGGGACGCCGCGCTACCATCGGCCCCGGCGCGGCGCCGGTTTCATCGGCAAGGGGTACCGCGCCGTCAGGAACTGTCGCTGCCATTGGTCCTCCGTGATCGACCGGCAGCAGGCCGCACGCTCCCGCGCTTGTCAATGGGCCCGCGCCTTGGGAGACGGCGAGCGATAACCTGATGTTATAAGCGAGGCCGTTGGGACGCTACGACGCAGATGGGCATATCAGGCCCTTATGAGAAAGCCCTATACCGTGAAGCTCTCGCCGCAGCCGCAGGCGCCCTTGGCATTGGGGTTCTCGAACACGAAGCCGGCGGTGAAGTCGTCTTCCTTCCAGTCCATCGTGCTGCCGACAAGGTAGAGCACCGAAGCGCCGTCGATGTAGAACATCCCGCCGGGCGTGGCGATCCTCTCGTCGAAAGGCGCTTCCTCGGTGACGTAGTCGACCGAGTAGGCAAGGCCCGAGCAGCCCCGGCGCGGGGTGGAAAGCTTGACGCCGATCGCCCCTTCGGGCGCCTGGCTCATCAGCTTGGCGACGCGCGCTTCGGCATTGGCGGTGAGTGCAACGGCTGCAGGCCGCTCGCGAACGGGGCGGGTGGTCGTGGTCATAGTTTCTTTTCCCAGAACTGCGCGGTGCCCGTTTCGGGACGTAACGCATAATTTCCATACCCGAGCGCGGCATAGAGCGCCTTTGCGCGCTCGTTGCCGGCCAGCACTTCCAGAGTGACCTTGCAGGCGCCGCGCGCACGGGCCTCGTCCTCCACGGCCAGCATCAGCGCCCGGCCAATGCCCTTGCCGCGCGCCTCGGGCCGCACCGCCAGATCGTGAATATTGACCAACGGGCGCGCCGCGAACGTGGAGAAGCCCGTGAAGCAATTGGCCAGCCCCATCGCTTCATGGCTATCGAACGCAATGAGCGAGAAAGCCCCGGGGAACCCCGCCAGCGCTGCCGGCAGCCGTTGCCGCACGCCTGCGTCCAGCGGATTGCCACCCCCCATCGGATCGCGCGCGTAGGCATCGAGCAGATCGACTACCGTGCGCGCATCCGCCTCATCACCATAATCGGCGAGGCGGACGCTGACTTTCGCGTCCGTGGAGGGGGCAAGCGTCTCGGTCACAGCATTCCCAGTTCCAGCTTGGCCTCGTCGGACATCTTGGCCATGTCCCACGGCGGATCCCAGACGAGATTGACCTCGCACTCGCGCACGCCGGGCACCGAAGCGACGCGCAGCTCGACTTCACCGGGCATCGATTCCGCCACCGGGCAGTGCGGCGTCGTCAGCGTCATCGTCACCGCGACGGCAGCCTCGGGCGAAACCTCGACGCCGTAGATCAGGCCAAGGTCATAGATGTTGACCGGGATTTCCGGGTCGAAGATTTCCTTCAGCGCATCGATCACGCCGTCATAGATCGCCCCGCCCGGCTCGCCCGGCGCGGTGTCCTGCGGCTTTTCGGCAAGGAAGCCTTCGAGATAGTCGCGCTTGCGATCGAGCTTTTCCGCTGCCGATTCCGCAGGCGCATCGTCCACGCGGGCTCTGGGGGGCGTCGGCGCCTCGTTTATCTCTTCGACGGTGAATGTAGGCTTCTCGTCACTCATCCAAAGATTCTCCGTGTGCGCTCGATGCCTTTCAGCAGCGCCTCGATATCGTTTTCGTCGCTGTAGAGGCCGAAGCTGGCTCGTGCGGTGGCCGGCACGCCCAAATGCTCCATCAGCGGCTGTGCGCAGTGGTGGCCGGCGCGGATCGCCACGCGGCTGCCGTCCGGCGCCTCCTCGTCCAATATGGTGCCGAGATCGTGCGGGTGAACCCCGTCGAGCGCGAAACTGACGATGCCCAGCGCATCGTCCGGGCCGAACAGTGTCACGTCGTTGCGGCGGCGCAGTTCGGTGCGCAGCATCGCTGCCAGGTCACGCTCGTGCCGTTCGGCGCGGTCAAGGCCGATACCGGCAAGCCAGTCCATCGCCGCCGCCATGCCCAGCGCCTCGACGATCATCGGCGTGCCCGCCTCGAACCGCTGCGGGGGCGGAGCATACGTCGTCTTCTCGAAAGTGACGCGGTCGATCATCGCGCCGCCGCCGGTCCATGGCGGCATGTCGGCGAGAATTTCTCTACGCGCCCAAAGCACGCCGATTCCGGTCGGGCCGTAGAGCTTGTGCGCAGAGAAGGCATAGAAATCGCAGCCGAGCGCCGGCATGTCGAGGGCGAGGCGCGGTGCCGCCTGGCATCCGTCGATCAGCAGCTTCGCCCCCACCGCATGGGCAAGGTCCGCCGCGCGGCGCACGTCGAGCACCGACCCCAGCACGTTGGAGACATGCGCGAAAGCGACCAGCTTGTGTGCCGGGGTCAACATCCGCTCCGCCGCGTCGAGATCGATCTTGCCCTCCTCGGTCAGCGGGCAAACGTCGATCTGCACGCCCGTGCGGTCGCGCAGCAGCTGCCACGGCACGATGTTGGAGTGATGCTCCAGCGTGGACAGCAGGATGCGGTCGCCCGCGCCCAGGTTCTGCGCGCCCCAGGTCTGCGCCACCAGGTTGATCGATTCGGTGGCGCCGCGCGTGAAGACGATCTCGTCCTCGCGGGCGTTGAGGAACGCCGCGGTACGCGCACGCGCAGCCTCGAACGCCAGCGTCATGTCGGCCGATCGCGCATAGACGCCGCGATGCACGGTGGCGTAGTCGCGGCCCATCGCGTTCACCGTCGCCTCGATCACCGCCAGCGGCTTCTGCGCGGTGGCGGCGGTGTCGAGGTAGTGCCAGTTGCCGGCAAGGCCGGGGAACTGGTCCTTCATGGTCAGGGTGGCGGTGCTCACAGTATCTGCTCCAGTCGGGCCAGCGCGGCCTCGCTCAGTGCCTCCTCGCCCGGCGCGCCGGCAAAGGCCTCGGCAATGAACGCCTGCAGCATCAGCCGCTTGGCGTCGGCGGGCGGCAGGCCGCGACTCATCAGGTAAAACAGGCCCTGCGCGTCGAGTTCACCAACCGCGCAGCCATGCGCCGCCTTGACGTCATCGGCGTAGATTTCGAGTTCGGGCCGCGCGTTGGCAGTCGCCGTGCGCTCCAGCAGCATGGCGCGTACCGACTGCTCGGCATCGGTCCCGTCGGCCCCGCGCGCGACCGCGATGCGGCCGAGGTAGGTGCCGGTGGAGTGCCCTGCCAGCACCGTGCGCACGATCTGCGCCGAGGTGGCGTTCTTGCCGTCATGGGTGACTTCGGTGACGATCTCCAGCGTCTCCGCGCCGGTTGCCAGCTGCGCCGCGCCGAGCGTGAAGCCAGCGCCTTCGGCCAGCGTTACGTCGATGGCGATGCGGCCATAGGCCGGCCCGGCGCTGAGGACGCGCAGGTCCATCCGGGCACCCTTTTCCAGCCGGATGACAAGATGGCGCGCTGTCGCGCCCTCGCCCGTCTCGACGATCTGTCGCGCGTCCTCGCGGCCCTCGGCCACGACGATCCGCTCGCGCTCGATCGGCCAGACCGTGCGCAGGGCATCGATGTCCGAATAACGGAAATTCTCGTCGCGGCGGGTAGGCAGGGTCAGTTGGACCGTCACGCCGCCCCCTCGTGCACCACCGCCTCGTAGCCTTCTTCCTCAAGCTGCAGCGCGAGGTCGGCACCGCCGCTCTTGACGATCCGCCCGCCCGCGAGGACGTGGACGAAGTCCGGCTTCACGTAGTCGAGCAGGCGCTGGTAGTGGGTGATCAGCAGCACCGCCTTGTCAGGCGCGCGCATGATCGCATTGATGCCCTCGCCGCATACGCGCAGCGCGTCGATATCAAGGCCGGAATCGGTCTCGTCGAGGATAGCCAGCTTCGGATCGAGGATGCCCATCTGCACCATCTCGGCGCGCTTTTTCTCGCCGCCCGAGAAGCCGACGTTCACCGGCCGCTTGAGCATGTCCATATCCAATTTCAGCAGGCCGGCCTTTTCCTTGGCGAGCTTCAGGAACTCGCCGCCGGTCAGCGGTTCCTCGCCGCGCCCCTTGCGCTGGGCGTTGGCCGCCTCGCGCAGGAACTGGACGAAGGAGACGCCGGGAATCTCGACCGGGTACTGGAAGCCGAGGAACAGCCCGGCGGCGGCGCGCTCGTGCGGTTCCAGCTCGAGCAGGTCCTGTCCGCCGAAATCGACCGAGCCGCCGGTCACCTCGTATCCCGGCCGTCCGCCGAGCGTATAGCCCAGCGTCGACTTGCCCGCGCCGTTGGGGCCCATGATCGCATGGATCTCGCCCGGATTGATGGTGAGCGAGAGGCCCTTGAGAATGGGCTTTTCGGCGACGGTCGCCTGGAGGTTATCGATCTTGAGCATGGTCATCCTTCGGCGTCCTCGAATGTCGGGACGGGCGTATTGGCAGGCTGGCCGCGCCGGGCGGCGCGCTTGTCGAACGGCTGGTTGATCTCTGCAGTGATGGTCTTCATCGCCGCGTCGATATCCGCGAGCACTTCGGCCTCGGCGAAGCGGAGCACACGTACACCAACATCAGCCAGCTTCTTGTCCTGCAGCGCATCGACCTCGGCGTTGGCGCCATCGGGCGAAAGCTGCACGACGATCCAGCGCGACGGGCAGGCGAAATCGACGATCGCCGATCCGACCACGGCCTGCCGCGTGAACCGCACGCCGCCCAGCCGCGAACCGGACAACTCAGTCCACAGCGCCTTCTGCGCTTCGGTCGGATGCCGCCGCTGCTCGCGCGCGCGTTCCTTCAGCTTGTCCAGGCGCGGCCCGGTCAGGTTGAAGCTGCTGCGCGCATCGGCCTTGGGCGCCGAGGCCCGGCTGATGCCCAGAGTTTTCCGCTCGGCGGTCATTGTCCAGAAACTCCAGAAGAAGTGGCACGGGCATTACGCTGTTCCCGCAATTGCTTGGTCAATGCTGGGAACGCTGTACGCTTGGCGTCATCCAGCGCTTTAAATGCAAGAAAGCGCGCCGAAGGCTGGTTGGCCAGAAGATCAACGCGAAGTGGCAAGCAGCCAGCATAAGCCATGTTGAAAATAGCATCATCGGGGGCTGCTGTATGTGACGCCTTGGCCGCCCCGCGTGCGAGGCACTGGTCATACACAATCAGCGCTTGATCGTCGCTAAGAGCGCGTATCCGATTCAACCGTTCGCTTTTCGCCTGGACAGCTGCCATTTGCTCGGCATTGAGCGCAGAATCTTGTGTGGCAGACTGAAGCGCGAGTGTGATGGCTAAAGCAATCATCACCCCACGCTCCCCTCAAGCGAAATGCCCAGCAGCTTCTGCGCCTCGACCGCGAATTCCATCGGCAGTTGCTGCAGCACTTCCTTGGCGAAGCCGTTGACGATCAGCGCCACCGCCTGCTCGGTGTCGAGCCCGCGCTGCATCGCGTAGAACAGCTGGTCGTCGCTGATCTTGCTGGTGGTCGCCTCGTGCTCGATCTGCGCGCTGGGATTCCTTACCTCGATGTAGGGCACGGTGTGCGCGCCGCATTCCTTGCCCAGCAGCAGCGAATCGCACTGGGTGAAGTTGCGCACGTTTTCGGCACCCGCCGCCACCCGCACGAGGCCGCGATAGGTGTTGTTCGACTTGCCCGCCGAGATGCCCTTGGAGATGATCGTGGAGCGGCTGCCCTTGCCGTTGTGGATCATCTTAGTGCCGGTATCGGCCTGCTGGTAATTGTTGGTGACGGCGACCGAGTAGAACTCGCCCACCGAATCCTCGCCGTTGAGGACGCAGCTGGGATACTTCCAGGTGATCGCGGAGCCGGTCTCGACCTGGGTCCAGCTGATCTTCGACCGGGCGCCCTGGCACAGGCCGCGCTTGGTCACGAAGTTGTAGATGCCGCCCTTGCCTTCCTCGTTGCCGGGATACCAGTTCTGCACCGTCGAGTACTTGATCTCCGCGTCTTCCATCGCGACGAGTTCGACGACGGCGGCGTGAAGCTGGTTTTCGTCGCGCTGCGGCGCGGTGCAGCCCTCAAGGTAGCTAACGTAGCTACCCTTGTCGGCGACGATCAGCGTGCGTTCGAACTGCCCGGTGTTCTCGGCATTGATGCGGAAATAGGTCGACAGCTCCATCGGGCAGCGCACCCCTTCCGGGATGTAGACGAAAGTGCCGTCCGAGAAGACCGCACAGTTGAGCGCCGCGAAGTAGTTGTCCTGCTGCGGCACCACCTTGCCCAGCCACTTCCTGACCAGCTCGGGATATTCGCGAATCGCCTCGGAGATCGAGCGGAAGATCACCCCCGCCTGCTCCAGCTCCTTGCGGAAGGTCGTGGCGACGGAGACCGAATCGAACACCGCGTCGACCGCTACCTTGCGCGCGCCTTCCACCCCGGCGAGCACTTCCTGTTCGGCCAGCGGAATGCCCAGCTTCTCGTAGACCCTGAGGATCTCGGGATCGACCTCATCGAGCGACTTGGGACCATCCTTCGTCTTCGGCGCGGCCCAGTAATAGGCTTCCTGATAGTCGATCGGCGGCACCGAAAGCTTCGCCCAGTCGGGCGGCGTCATTTCCAGCCAGCGGCGATAGGCCTTCAGGCGCCACTCGAGCATCCATTCCGGCTCTTCCTTCTTGGCGGAAATGAAGCGGACGGTATCCTCGGACAGGCCCTTGGGGCCGAATTCCTGCTCGATGTCGGAAACCCAGCCGTGCTCGTACTCGGCCACGCGGGCCGCGGCGGCGCGGGCGGCAGCGTCACGCACCTGCGGTTCGGGGGTGGTCGTTTCTTCGGTCATTGCACTTCCTCGGAAAGCTGGGTCAGCGGCACCCCGGCCAGAACCCCGCGCAGGGCCGCGTTCACCGCCGGCCAGTGTCCGCGCACATTGCACCCCGCTTCCAGCGTGCAATCGCTCTTGCTGCGGTCCAGGCACGCGGTCAGCGCTATCGGGCCCTCGACGGCCTCGACGATATCGGCCAGCGTGATGGTCGCCGGCGGACGAGCCAGCTTCAGCCCGCCACCGACCCCGCGCGAAGAGCGCATCAGGCCGGCTGCGGCAAGCTTGCTGACGAGCTTCTGCACGGTTGGCACCGGCAAGCCCGTCTCCTCGGCCAGCTGGCTGGCCGAAACGCGCGCGCCACCGCAATGCCGCGATGCGGCGGACATGATGATGACGGCGTAATCTGCCATGCTGGACAGGCGCATAATAGCTGGTTTCCGGACCCGTTCTGAAATCGGAGTATTTCTTTCCGATTTCACCTAGTGCACGCCGCGCTCTGTTTCAATGGGTGTTTTCCGGATGAGCCGTGCGAAGGATGGCAAACCGGCAATCCATCAGCGACAAAAAAAAGGCGGTTCCCGGACCAGCCGGAAACCACCGTAAGTTGATAAAGAACTCGAGCACAATCAGCTACGAGCCCTTCGGGTCGCGTGGTCCGTGTATGCCCCGGTCCGGGGGATTTATTGTAGAATTGCGACATGCAAGATGTCAGTCACGGTTATGCAACCGATTTTGTTCGCAGCCGCAACGAAAATGTCCCGAAGCGAAGCATTTGAGCTTCAGTGTGTGTATCAGTATGCACTGATCTTGTGATGTATTCCCTAGCTCGCCCCGCCCTTTTCCGAATCGATTCTGAGCAGGCCCATGGTCTCGCCCTGGCCGCTCTGAAACGCGGCGTCTATCGCCGCGCCGCAGCGTCGCCGCCCGAGCTGAAGGTCCAGGTTGCCGGCATCGCCTTTCCCAACCCGATCGGCATGGCGGCTGGGTTCGACAAGGACGGTGAGGTTCCCGACGCCCTGCTCGGCCTGGGATTCGGCTTTGCTGAAGTCGGCTCGATCACTCCCCTGCCCCAGGCCGGCAATCCCAGGCCGCGCCTGTTCCGACTGGTGGAGGACCGCGCGGTGATAAATCGCATGGGCTTCAACAACGGCGGCGCGCAGGCGGCAGTGGACCGGCTCGAGGCCCGCGCACACCGGCCGGGTATCGTCGGTATCAACATTGGCGCGAACAAGGATTCGGCTGATCGCATTGCCGACTATGCGATCATGGCGCGGCTGATGGCGCCGCTCGCCGGATACCTGGCGGTCAACATTTCCAGCCCCAACACGCCCGGCCTGCGCGCCCTGCAGGACGAATCGGCGCTGACCGGCTTGCTCGACGCGGTAATCGCCGCGCGCGATGAGGTGTGCCCGGCAGGCAAGTGCCCGCCGATCTTCCTCAAGGTCGCGCCCGATCTCGAACCGGCCGACATAGATGCCATCGCCCGCATCGCGATCGAGCGGAAGCTCGGCGGACTGATTGTGTCCAACACCACGATCTCCCGCCCGCCGCTGGTCTCGCCTGACGCGGGAGAGACCGGCGGCCTCTCCGGTGCGCCGCTGCGCGATCTCGCCCAGCAGCGCCTGCGGGATTTTCGCAAGGCGACGGGCGGCGCCATCCCGCTCGTCGGGGTCGGCGGAATCGCCACTGCGGACGATGCCTGGGCACGTATCCGCGCCGGCGCCAGCCTGGTTCAGCTCTACAGCGCCATGGTCTACGAAGGGCCGGGGATCGCTCGCAGGCTGCGCAAGGACCTCACCGCGCTGATGAAGCGCGACGGCTTTGCTTCCATCGCCGAAGCCGTCGGCACCGAATAGTTCGCCACATCGCGTACTGTTGCCGCAACAACCGCGCCGGTCTAGACGTTCAGGTACGATCAGAACGGGAGAGATGCGGCGCCCATGAAGCTTGCCGATTTCGACAGGAGCAGGAACATCGTCTCGCTGTTCCTCAGCAGGGCGGACGAACGCGGCAACGCACCGATGCTGTGGGCGAAGCAGGACGGGCGGTGGACGGCTATCAGCTGGGCAGAAGCCGCGCGCCGGGTCTGCCTGATCGCCACCTCGCTTCGCGCGTTGGGCCTGCGCGCGGGTGACCGCGTGCTGATCGTATCGGAGAACCGGCCCGAATGGTGCCTCGCCGATCTCGCCATCATGGCGGCGGGCTGCGTCACCGTCCCCACCTATACCACCAACACCGTGCGCGATCACATCCATATCCTGGAAAACTCGGGTGCGCGCGCGGCGATCGTCTCCACCGCAAAGCTCGGCAAGACCCTTCTGCCCGCCATCGTCCAGACCGACATGTGCCGCCATGTGATCGGTATGGAGACACTTGCCCCACTGCAGGGCGGTGCGTTCGCATTGACGACGTGGGAATCGATGCTGAACGGCGATGCCGCGAAGGCGCGCGCGGAAGTCGAGGCCAGGCTCAACGCCATCGGCCGCGGTGACCTTGCCTGCATCATCTACACCAGCGGCACCGGCGGTGCCCCGCGCGGCGTGCGCCAGCACCACGGCATGCTGCTGTCCAACGTGGCCGGTGCGGCAGAAGTGATCGCCGACGATTTCAGCTGGGACGCGCACGAGACTTTCCTCTCGTTCCTGCCGCTCAGTCACGCCTACGAACACACCGGCGGCCAGTTCCTTCCGATCGGACTGGGCGGCCAGATCTATTACGCCGAAGGCCTCGACAAGCTTGCCGCCAACATCGAGGAAGTGCGCCCCACGGTAATGGTCGTGGTGCCGCGCCTTTTCGAGGTACTGCGCACGCGTATCATGAAGCAGATCGAGAAGCAGGGGGCGGTGCCCAGGCAGCTGATGAGCTGGGCGATGGCCGGCGCGGCGCGCAAGGACAGCGGTCGCCGCCGGATCACCGACTTTCCGCTCGACCTGCTGATAGAGCGCACGTTGCGCCCCAAGATCCGTGCGAAGTTCGGCGGACGGCTCAAGGCACTCGTATCGGGCGGCGCGCCGCTCAATCCCGAGATCGGCACGTTCTTCGACGCGATGGGCCTTACTTTGCTGCAGGGTTATGGCCAGACCGAGAGCGGGCCGATCATCTCGGTCAATCGTCCCTCCGCCGGCATCAAGATGGACACCGTGGGCCCGCCGTTGCGCGGCGCCGAAGTGATCATCGCGCCCGATGGCGAGATCCTCGTTCGCGGCGAACTGGTGATGCATGGCTACTGGCAGAACGAGGCGGCAACGGCCAACGTGCTATACGACGGCTGGCTGCATACAGGCGATATCGGCCATATCGACGACAAGGGCCGCATCCGCATCACCGACCGCAAGAAGGACATGATCGTCAACGACAAGGGCGACAATGTTTCGCCCCAGAAGGTCGAATCGATGCTCACCCTTCAGCCCGAGATCGCGCAGGCGATGGTGTCGGGCGATCGCCGCCCCTACGTTGTCGGGCTGATCGTTCCCGACGCCGACTGGGCGCTGGAATGGGCCCGCGCCAACGGCGAGGCGTTCGACTTCAAGGCGCTGCAGGGCCTGCCGGCATTTCGCACTGCGGTCCGCATGGCGATCGACCGGGTCAACGCCGATCTCTCAGTGATCGAGAAAGTCCGGCAATTCACGTTTGCGGAAGAGCCCTTCGGCATCGAGAACGAGGAAATGACCCCAAGCCTCAAGATCCGCCGCCACAAGCTGAAGGAACGCTACGGCGAGCGGCTGGACGCGCTCTACCGATAGCGGCGACGCATCCTGTATCCGCAGGGACAGGATGCCCCCGGAGCGACGATCAGATCACACCGCCCGTAAGGCGCTGACAGACGAGGTCGAGCTGGTCCAGCGTGGTATAGCGGATGCTCACCGTGCCCGACTTGGGATCGGCATCGGCGTTGATCTTCACCGGCAACCCCAGAAATTCCTCCAGATGGCTCTGGACGGCGGCGATATCGGCATCCTCAGTGGGATTACGAGCCGTACGCGGGCGGCGCGGGGCGGCATCGCCGCGCTGCTTCTTGCGCACGAGCTTTTCGACGTCACGCACCGACATCTGCTTCGCCACCGCCGCATCGGCAATATCCTCGGCATCATCGCAGCCGATCAGCGCGCGGGCATGGCCCATCGACAGATCGCCCTTTTCGACGAGTTCGATCACCCCATCGGGCAGTGCGAGCAATCGCTGGAAATTGGCGACGTGACTGCGACTCTTGTCGACCATGCGCGCGATCTCGGCCTGCGTCATGCCTTCCATTTCGGACAAGCGATTGTATGCCCGCGCCTCTTCTATGGGATTGAGATCCTCTCGCTGCAGATTCTCGATCAGCGCAATCGCCATGACCTCGCGCTCGGTGAGATCGCGCACCAGAGCCGGGATTTCATGTAGCCGAGCCTTCTGCGCGGCACGCCAGCGGCGCTCACCGGCCACCAGTTGGTATCCGCCCTTGGCCATGGGCCGGACGATGATCGGCTGGATCACCCCGCGTTGCGCTATCGATGCGGCGAGTTCGCCAAGCGCATCCTCATCGAAGATACGGCGCGGCTGGTCCGGGTGCGGCGTGATGTCGGCGATCGCGAGGACCGCGAGGCCTCCCGCCGGCGTTGACGTGGCACCAGCGTCGCCGGTGGCGGCGACCGGCTCCTCGCGCCGCGTCTCGCCCATGAGCGCGCCCAGTCCCCGGCCGAGACCCTTGGACTTGGACCTGGCGCCCTGATGAGCAGCAGGGCCCGTCAGGCGGACAATTGAATCTTCGCTCATGCCGCTTTCCTCTTCTCGGGCAGTCGGGTTATCAGTTCGCGCGCCAGTGCCATGTAGGCCCGGCTTCCTGCGCAGGCATGGTCATAGATCAGCGCGGGCAAGCCATGGCTTGGCGCTTCGGACAGACGCACGTTGCGCGGAATCGTCGTCTCGAACACCAGCTGGCCAAGCACTGAACGGACGTCTTCGGAGACCTGGTCGGTAAGGCGGTTGCGGCGATCGAACATGGTGAGCGCAATACCGATGATGCCGAGTTCAGGATTGAAGCGCTGCTGAACCCGCTCGACGGTCTGCAGCAATTGGCTCAACCCCTCCAGCGCGAAGAATTCGCATTGCAGCGGCACCAGCAACGTGTCCGCTGCCGTCAGCGCGTTGAGCGTCAGCAGGCCCAGCGACGGCGGACAGTCTATGAAGCACACGTCGTATCCCAGATCGACCGACAGCGCCTTCTGCATGCGGTTTGCGCGGTCGTCGGCATTGACCAGCTCCACTTCGGCGCCGGAAAGATCGACGGTGGCGGGCAGCAAGTCCAGCCCGGGAATACGGGTCTGCATTATGCAATCCGCGAGGGGCGCCTGATCGACGAGAACATCATAGGACGAGGCTTCGCGGTCGGACGAAGATACGCCGATACCTGTAGACGCATTGCCTTGCGGATCGAGGTCGATCAGCAAGGTCCTCCAGCCGGTCGCAGCCAGGGCGGTGGCGACATTGATCGCGGTCGTGGTCTTTCCGACGCCGCCTTTCTGGTTGGCAATGGCGATGCGAATCACTTGGTCTTGCCCTTCCTGCCAGCAAGTGTGCCGACAATGATTCCTGCATGCGGGTCAGTCACCGATTGTTCCACGTGGAACATATGGCGCCATTCGCGGAGATCCTGCAATTCTTGCTGCGCAGACCGGCCCTTCGGCAACAGCCAAACCGTGTCACTTGTGGAAAATCGCTGCGATAGTGCCACAAGACGGTCCAGAGGTGCAAATGCTCGCGCCGAAATGACCGATGCCACGCGTGTGTCGAGCATTTCCAGACGCACTCCCGCGACCGATGCCCTTTCCAGTCCCATAGCGATTCGCGCTCGCTCGAGCCATTCGATTCGCCGCGCGCGCGATTCGACCATGACTACTTCGAGATCGGGCAGCAGTGCCGCGACTACCAGTCCCGGAAAGCCGGCCCCCGTGCCGAGGTCCACCCATAAGCCCGACGTTTCACGTGGAACATGGTTCAGGAGCTGCGCACTATCGACTATATGCCGCAGCCACACGTGCTCAATGCTGGCGGAAGAAACAAGGTTTTGCCGCGTATTCTCTTCCCTGAGAAGTCCGATAAGCTGTTCCAGCCGCGCTTCTGCCTTGGCATCGCATTCAGGGAGCGCTCGCAGCCAGTCGCGCGCCTCGTCTTCCGTTTCCATCAAGCTATTTCTTTGCGGGCATGAACGAGCAACGCAGCTAGCGCGGCGGGGGTTATTCCGGGCAAGCGCCCAGCAGCGGCAAGCGTTGCCGGGCGGGCGCGCGTCAGGCGCTCGATCATCTCGCGCGAGAGCCCAGGAATTTGTTCGTAGGGGAAGTGATCACCCAAAGGCAGCGCTTCGCTCGCGCGCAAGTCGCGTAGTTCGCGCTCCTGCCTTTCCAGATATGGCGCATAGGCCGCGTCCTCCGCCATCTCTTCCGCGAGTGCTGTGTCATCAATCGGCGGCAACCACTGCCCCAGTGCGCCCAGGTCAATCCCGCCGAAGCGGAGCCATTCGCGGATCGGCAGGCGCCCGGCATCGGGCCGCACAGGGAGCCCGGCAGCCGCCATTTCTGTTGCGGGGACGGGCAAGTCGAATGCCTTGGCGAGATCCGACTTGGCATCCTCCCGCGCTGCGAACCATGCCCGGCGTGTCTCCGACACCGTGCCCGCCGCTATGGCCAGAGGAGTCAGCCGGCTTGAGGCGTTATTGGCTCGCAGGCGCAGGCGATACTCCGCGCGGGCAGTGAGCATACGGTAAGGTTCGCTTACGCCGTGGAGCGTAAGGTCATCGATCATCACCGCCATATAGCTGTTGGCCCGATCGAGCGGAGCGGGTTCGCGTCCCATGACCGACGCGGCTGCGTGCATTCCGGCGACGAGGCCCTGCGCCGCTGCTTCCTCGTATCCCGTCGTGCCGTTGATCTGACCTGCACAATACAGGCCGGGGATCTCGCGAAGCTCGAGACTGGTGCGCAGTGCACGCGGGTCGATATGATCATATTCGACCGCATAGCCGGGTACGGCCATCTCTACCGTTTCAAGGCCCTTCATCGTACGCAGCATTTCCAACTGAATATCGGCGGGAAGCGAGGTACTGATACCATTGGGGTAGACAAGATGAGTGCTCAGCCCTTCCGGCTCCAGGAACACCTGATGCCCATCCCGGTCGGCGAAGCGATGGATCTTGTCCTCGATAGACGGGCAATAGCGCGGGCCTTGCGCGCCGATCGCACCCGAGAAGAGCGGGGAGCGATGAAGATTGGCGCGGATAACATCATGACTACGCGCGTTGGTCCGCGTGATCGCACAGAACACTTGCGGGTTCGCCCTGGCGCCTTCGATCGCCGACATCGTCCAAGCCTCGGTATCCGAGTGCTGCTCGTCGAGACGGGACCAATCGATGGTCCGGCCGTCGAGGCGGGGCGGCGTCCCAGTCTTGAGCCGCGCCATCGGCAAACCCGCGCCCCGAAGCTGCTCCGCCAGTCGGCGCGCCGACGCCTCGCCGATACGTCCGCCGACGATCCGTTCCTCGCCCCGAAACAGAGTGCCCCCGAGGAAAGTACCGGTGCAAAGAATGACCGCGCCGCCTTCAAGCGCCGTGCCATCGGCAAGCTCCAATCCGACTGCCCGCCCCCGGTCCAGTTTCAGCGCCGCGGCCTCGCCGGCAACTAGCGTGAGATCGCCCTGTTCTCGCAGCATCCGGTGGATCGCCGCCTTGAACAACCGGCGGTCGGCCTGCACACGCGGTCCCTGCACCGCGCTGCCCTTCGAGCGGTTGAGCATCCGATAATGGATAGCCGCAGCATCCGCGGCGCGCCCGATCAACCCGTCGAAAGCGTCCACCTCCCGCACGAGGTGCCCCTTGCCCAACCCGCCGATTGCCGGATTGCAGCTCATCGCGCCGACCGCATCGAGATCGAAGCTTACCAGCGCTACGCGCGCGCCCATGCGCGCAGCCACCGCAGCAGCCTCGGAGCCGGCGTGGCCGCCGCCGATCACGATAACGTCGAAAGAATGCATAGGCGCCCCTTACCCGAGCCAGAGATTCGCGTCAAAGCACGTTCGCATGTTTCACGTGAAACGCACGAGGCCCGCCACTACTTGCCGATACAGAAGCGCCCGAACAGAGTATCGAGCATATCCTCGGTGGTCGACTGACCGATAAGGGAGTCAAACGACAGCCGGGCCACCCGGAGAGATTCGGCGACGAGCAGCAGATCGCTGGCCGCCAATCCCTCATCCACCGCATCGCGCGCCTGTGTGAGCAGGGTATGCTGCCGGGCGTTGAGCGCGGCATCTCCCGGTTTGGGCATTGCCTGCCGGGCGGTCTTAACCAGGTCTTCACGCAGGGCGTCGAGACCCTGGCCCGTCACCGCAGATACCCGGTGGCGAGGTTGCGACTTGCCCGCGACGTCGGGTCGGTCGCACTGGGCCGCGACTTCCCAGGCGTAATCCGGTCCCACCCCCTCCGTGCCTAGCCAAAGCACCAGATCGCATGCTCCAAGCGCCGCTCGCGCACGCGCCATTCCGATCATCTCGATTTCATCATCGGTCGCATCATGCAGCCCTGCGGTGTCGGCAAAGACGAACGGCACGCCGCGTATGGCGACGGCTCGGGTCAGGACGTCACGCGTCGTGCCGGCCTGCGGCGCGGTGATCGCCGCCTCGTTCTCGACGAGCGCGTTGAACAAGGTGCTCTTGCCTGCGTTGGGCGGGCCGGCCAGTACCACGCGAAACCCCTCGCGCAGGGTTTCGGCACGTGGGCGCGCCAACCAGTCGCCGATGTCGGCCGCCAGCGTTCGCAACTGGCCGGCAAAACCGGGCGGCAAATCGGGGACGTCATCTTCGTCGCCGAAGTCGAGCGCGGCTTCCACGGCGGCCGACGCAATCAGCACACGCTCTCGCCATCCCTCCACTTGCGCTGAGAACGCCCCGCCTGCCATTGCCATTGCCGCACGGCGCTGAAGCTCGGTTTCTGCGGAAAGCAAATCGGCCAGGCCTTCCGCTTCGGCAAGATCGATGCGACCGTTGGCAAACGCGCGGCGCGTGAACTCGCCAGGAGTTGCGCGGCGCAACTCCGGAAGTCCTGCCAGCGCCTCCTCCACGGCGGCGACCACCGCCCTGCCCCCGTGCAGATGCAATTCGGCGAGATCCTCACCCGTCGCCGTGGTCGGGCCGGGAAACCAAAGGACTAGCGCCCGATCGAGCACTGTTTCACGTGAAACACGCAAAGTCCGCAAGCTGGCCGTGCGCGGCGTCGGCAACCTGCCCGCAAGAGCCTCGACGGCGTAAGACGCACGAGATCCGCTGATACGCACTACTGCGATCGCAGCAGGCGGTGACCCGCTCGACAGAGCGAAGATAGTATCAGTCACGGAAGTATGAGCAATAAGTGCGGCTGCGCCAGTCGCAAAATCTAATCGTCAGCCTTAGGCTTGGACTGGGTGCCACTTCCACTCATTGCCATCGCCACCCCGTTCTCAAGAAATTGCTTGAACAGCTTGAGGCCGAACTCCCCCATCGGCGCAACCTGCTTGGTCATTTCCTGAAGCTGGTCGAAACTGCCTGCCCCCTGCATGGCGTTGGCTAGCGCATCGACATAGACATCGTTGGCGCGCGTTACGTCGGGCAAGCCGAGAAAGCGCCGCGCCTCCTCGGGCGTGCATTCGACCTCGACATTGACCTTCATAGCGGCCTCCCGTTGGAAATCTTTGACATTGCTGACACATGCGCTTCACAAAGTCCAATTCAAGTACCAATTGGTGAAAACTGCCCCCGAGGAGAGAGAAACATGGCGACCAACACCGAAATCCCGACTCTCGATGGCGACGGCATGATCCCGGCCTATGTCGCGCGCCCGGAAGGAACGCCGCGCGGCGCCATCGTCGTGCAGCAGGAAATCTTCGGCGTTGATCCGGGCATCCGCAAAAAGGCTGACGGCTGGGCGGCAAAGGGCTATCTTGCCGTCGCGCCCGACACCTTCTGGCGCCAGCAGCCCGGCGTCGAGCTGAACGCCGATGACGAGGGTGAATTCCAGCAGGCCATCAATCTCATGATGGGGCATGACTTCGATCTTGGCATTCGCGACATAGAGGCGGTCATCCACTGGATTCGCCGCAGCGAGGGCGTCCAGAAGGTCGGGCTGGTGGGCTACTGCATGGGCGGGCGCGTCGCCTATATGACCGCCGCCCGCACCGACATCGATGCCTCGGTCGGTTTCTACGGCGTTATGATCGACCAGATGCTCGGCGAGAAGCACGCCATCGCCAAGCCTCTGATGCTTCACATCCCCACCGCCGATCACTTCGTCGATGCCGCTGCCCAGAAGGCGATGCACGAGGGACTGGACGATCATCCCCGCGTCACGCTTCATGACTACGAAGGGCTGGACCACGGCTTCGCCGCGGAGATCGGCTCGCGCCGCGACGAGGCAGGCGCCGCGCTGGCGGATAAGCGAACCGAGGCGTTCTTCGCGGAACACATTGGCTAAGCCGGAGTGAATTTCTCTCCTCGCTACTTCGTACCGGCGGCGGTGGTGGTACTCACTGCTGCCTGCTGGACGATCGCTCCGATGCGATGGATGCTGGTGCTGATGGTGCCCATTACGGCGCTGACCTTGTGGGATTTCCTGCAAGGTAGCCACGCCCTGCGCCGCAACTATCCGCTGATCGCGCGGGTGCGCTGGCTGTTCGAGGATCTGCGGCCGTACCTGCGCGCCTATATCGTGGAAAGCGACCGTGAGGGGCGGCCCTTCACCATCGACGAGCGCAGCCTGGTCTATGCGCGCGCGAAAGGTGACATCTCCACCCACCCAATGGGCACCGAACTCGACGTCTATTCCGACGAGTACGAATGGCTGGGCCACTCGATCGTGCCGCATGAGCAAGCCCCCTCGTCATGGCACGTGCGAGTCGGCGGCGACCAGTGCGCCAAGCCATACAACACCGCCCTCCTCAATATCTCGGCGATGAGCTTCGGCTCTCTTTCCGCCAACGCCATCGAGGCTCTCAACAAGGGCGCGCGCATCGGCGGTTTCGCGCACGATACCGGCGAGGGTTCGATCAGCCGCTATCACCGCAAGCATGGCGGCGACCTGATCTGGGAACTGGGCAGCGGCTATTTCGGATGCCGCCACAAGGACGGCAGCTTCAATCCCGAACTCTTCGCCGAGCAGGCGCAGGACCCGCAGGTCAAGATGGTCGAGATCAAGCTGAGCCAGGGCGCCAAGCCCGGCCACGGGGGCATGCTCCCCGGTGCCAAGGTGACGCCGGAGATCGCCGAGGCCCGGCGCGTCGACGTGGGCGAGGACTGCATCTCGCCCGCCGCCCATCCCGCTTTTTCGACGCCGGTCGAACTGCTCCAGTTCGTCTCGCAGCTTCGCGAACTTTCCGGCGGCAAGCCTACCGGAATGAAGCTGTGCGTCGGCCAGCCACATGAGGTCATGGCGCTGATGAAGGCGATGCTGGAAACCGGCATCACCCCCGACTTCATCGTCGTCGACGGCGCCGAGGGAGGCACCGGCGCGGCGCCGCAGGAACTGACCGATAACGTCGGCATGCCCCTTCGCGAAGGGTTGATGCTGATGCGCAATGCGCTCGTCGGCACCGGTCTTAAGGACCGCATCCGGCTGGGCGCGTCGGGCAAGGTCCATTCGGGCGCCGGAATGGCGCGGGCCTTCGCGCTTGGTGCGGACTGGTGCAATGCCGCGCGCGCCTTCATGTTCTCGCTCGGCTGTGTCCAGTCGATGAAGTGCCACACCGGTGAGTGCCCGACCGGCGTCGCGACGCAAGTGGCCTGGCGGCAAAAGGCGCTGGTGGTAGACGACAAGGCAGAGCGCGTCGCCCGGTTCCAGAAAGAGACGCTGAACGCGCTGCGCGAGATCGTCGTCGCCATGGGCTACAAGAGCCCGTGGGAGTTGACAGCGCATGACATGTACCAGCGGATTGACAGCGCCAAGGCCGGACCGCTGGACGAAGTCTATGGGTTCCTTTCGCCCGGCCAGCTGCTCCAGGACCCCGATTCCACGCACTATGCCCGAGCCTGGAAAGTTTCGCGCGCGGAAACCTTCCGCCGCGTGATCTGACCGCAAGCCTCCGTTCCCCGAGGAATTCCCGATGCTCACCGGATACCGCATGATCGTCACGGCCCACGGCGGCCCGGAAGTGATCGAACGCGAAGAGTTCAGCGTGCCCTCCCCCGGCCCCGGTGAAATCCTCATCGAGACCGAAGCGATCGGCCTGAACTTCATCGATACCTATTACCGTAAGGGCCTCTATTCAGACTCCTTCCCGATCCATCTCGGCTCCGAGAGCGCGGGCCGCGTCATCGCGGTGGGTGAAGACGTGACGTCATTCTCCATCGGCGATCGTGCCGGCACCACGCAAAACGGCGGCGCCTACGCCACGCACCGCCTGATTCCGGCGGCACAAGCGCTGAAGATACCCGAGGGAATATCTGCGGAGACAGCGGCGGCGGTGATGCTGAAGGGGCTGACCGCATGCTATCTCGCCGAGGATACCTTCCCGGCACAGGCGGGCCATGTCGCGCTCGTCCATGCGGCGGCGGGCGGCGTCGGCTCCTTGCTGGTGCCGTGGCTGATCGACAAGGGCGTGACGGTGATCGCGCACGCCGGCTCTGCGGAAAAGGCAGCCACGGCGAAAAGCCCGCACTCGCTATTCTGTCCGTTCGAGGATTTGCCCGAGCGCGTCGCGGAGATAACCGACGGGGCTATGTGCGATGTCGTCTATGACGGGGTTGGCGCGGCATCATGGCAGGCCTCGCTGGCAAGCCTGAAGCGGCGCGGCATAATGGTGAGCTTCGGCAACGCATCAGGCGCGGTACCGCCGATCTCCGTGCTTGACCTGATGCGCGGCGGCTCGCTCTACGTCACGCGCCCGACCCTGGCCGACTACATCGCCGCGCCTGAAGAACTGGCCGGGAGCGCGGAAAAGCTGTTCAGCCGGATTGCCTCTGGCGTGCTTTCCGCCGACGTCGGGCTCCGCTTCGCCCTTGCCGATGCCGCCGATGCCCACCGCGCGCTGGAAAACCGCGAAACGACGGGATCGACGATCCTGATTCCCTGAAAGTCGTCCCCGGCCGCTGATCAATGCGCTGTTGCGCGGGATCAGCAAGCCTGCACCGTCAGGCTGCTTCCTTCTCGATGAACTCAGGGTAGAAGCTCGGCTCGCGGTCGGACCAGCCCGGCGCGGTGGCGGCGGCTTCGCTGATCGAATGGAGCAGGGTCTTGCGCCGGTCGGGCCGGATCTGCGGCAACGCAGCGGCGCCGCAGAACGCGCCTGGAAGCCACGGACGCGCCCAGGCACCCATCAGGCGCTCATAAAGGAAACGGAAGGCCGAGAAGCTGACCAGCTTCTCCTGCGCCAGATCAAAGGCGGCCATGCGCACAAGCTTGCCCATGAACGGCTCGATATCCTCGAAACCGACATCCTCGGGCCGCATCATCCGCAGCGCCTTCAAATCCTGATAGGCGACGTACTGCCGCCGGATCGACGCCGATTCCTCGGCATCGCGCGCCCAGAGCTTGAAAGCATCCTGACGGCCAAGCCCGATGTCGAGGCTGCGCCGGATATAGCGCTGTTCGCATGCGGTGAAGCTCGCGAATTCGCGAAGCTCGCTAATCGTCAGAGTTGCGGTGCCGACTGTTGCCATCGTTGTAACCCCCGTGATCGTCTTCCGATTCGAAGACCCCCATCACGAGTCGGAATTAACCATCGCACCGCTTACGGAGCGGTTAACTATGCAAAGGTTTGTGCCCTATCGGCTCGACAACTTTTTGGTAACGGTTGGCCTTGTGTCAAGCTCGCCCTGCCGTGCTGCAGGTCAGATCAGCCCGGCGAGCGGGCTTGATGGATCGGCATAGCGACGCGTGGGCATGCGCCCGGCGAGGTAGGCATCGCGCCCGGCCTCGACGGCCAGCTTCATGGCACGGGCCATGCGCAGCGGATCCTTCGCTTCGGCGATCGCAGTGTTCATGAGCACGCCGTCGCAGCCCAGCTCCATCGCAACCGCCGCATCGGAAGCCGTGCCCACGCCCGCATCCACCAGCACCGGAACGCCGGCCCCTTCCACGATCAGGCGAATCGTCACCCTGTTCTGGATGCCAAGCCCCGAGCCGATCGGCGCGCCCAGCGGCATGATGGCCACCGCGCCAGCATCTTCCAGCTGCTTTGCCGCGATCGGGTCATCCACGCAGTAGACCATCGGCGCGAAGCCTTCCTTGGCCAGCACTTCGGTAGCGGTCAGCGTTTCGCGCATGTCCGGGTACAGCGTGCGGGCCTCGCCCAGAACTTCCAGCTTGACCAGATCCCAGCCGCCCGCCTCGCGCGCCAGTCGCAGCGTGCGAATGGCTTCCTGCGCGTTGAAACAGCCGGCGGTGTTGGGCAGGTAGGTGATCTTCTTCGGATCGATGAAGTCTGTCAGCATCGGCGCCTTGGGGTCCGACACATTGACGCGGCGCACAGCCACGGTGACGATTTCCGCGCCCGATGCCTCAAGCGCGGCGGCGTTCTGCGCGAAGTCCTTGTACTTGCCGGTGCCGACGATCAGACGCGATCGGAAAGTGCGCCCCGCCACGGTCCAGGTGTCTGCGGAAGTGGCGGTCGGGGCAATCGTATCGGTCAAAATGCGCGTCCTTCTTGGGCAGCGGGGATCATGAGGGAGAGCGGCGCTTGCGTTTCAGCCGCCGCCCACGAAGTGAACGATCTCCAGCACATCACCATCGGCAAGCACGGCATCAGCCAGCGTCGAGCGCGGTGCGATCTCCATGTTGCGCTCGACGGCGACCTTTTTCGGATCGAGGCCAAGGCTGGTGACGAGATCGGCAATGGTGGCGCCCACCGCGATTCGGCGTACCTCGCCGTTGACGGTCAGCAGCAGTCTGGCGGGATTTTCTGAAGCCATGCCTCGCAGATAGTGCTCAGCGGCAGGCGTGCAAGTTCCGAATGTGCGCGGCGGCTACCAGCGTCACGCCGATCACGGTCAGTACCGATTCCGCAAGACCATGCCCTACGGCAATGGCAGCGGCCATCAACGCAAGACCAAGACCGCCCACCGCCAGCGGGCCGACGCGCCCATGCCGGGCCACGCCGAAGCCCAGCGAAACAAGTCCGACCACCAGCGCCAGTGCCAGCCCGGCCCGGTGGATCGCAGGCGAGAGCAACACTTCGCCGCCCAGTCCCATCACGCCGACGATCATCACGCCGAGCACGCAATGCACGGCGCACAGACCGCTCAGGATGATCCCTGCCCGGTCCAATCGAATTCGAATCGCTGATAAGGCGCTGCGCATGCAAGTGCATGTATGTAACGTTGTAACATCTATCAAGGGCCAACCGCTCCAAATCACGATCGGTCGACGCCCCCTTGCGCATTTCATCCCGAAAACGCAGGACGTTGCCTGATGAAAGAAGAACCGGCATGAAAATTCCCGATGGTCGGCCGCTGATTGGCACTTCCGACGATATTCAACCGATGGTGCGCTGGCTGCTGTTCGTGGCGGCGCTCGTCGTGCTCATCGTCTCGGTCGGAGGGATCACCCGCCTTACCGAATCCGGCCTGTCGATCACCGAATGGAAACCGATCACCGGCTTCATCCCGCCGCTCACCGAGGCACAGTGGCAGGACGAGTTCGCGCGCTACAAGCAGATCCCCCAATACCTCGACGTCAACGGCCCGGCAGGCATGACGCTGGCGCAATACAAGTTCATCTACTTCTGGGAGTGGATCCACCGCCTTCTGGCGCGGCTGATCGGCCTCGCCTTCGCGCTGCCTCTCGCATGGTTCTGGTACAAGCGGACCATTCCGCTGGGCTACAAGCCGCGGCTGCTGGCATTGCTGGCGCTCGGCGGCCTGCAAGGCGCGGTGGGCTGGTGGATGGTCTCGTCCGGCCTCACGCCGGAGGCGATGGACCGGGTCAGCCACTTCCGCCTCGCCGCGCACCTGCTGGTGGCGCTGACGACGCTGGGCGGGCTGATCTGGACCGCGCTGGACCTCAATGGCCTGAGCTACGGAGTGCAACGGGCACGCCTGAAGCCGTTCGGTGCCTTCACGCTGGCCGTGCTCCTGTTCCAGCTCTTCATGGGCGCAATGGTCGCGGGGCTGCGCGCCGGGGTCGTCGCCGGTGCCGGCTGGTTCAGCATGGACGCCTGGCCGCTGATGCAGGGGAGCTTCTTTCCAGACGGCGTCGAATGGGCCGGGGGCACGCTCCATGCGATGGTGAACGATCCCTATCTCACCCATTTCGTCCATCGCTGGTGGGCCTGGGTGCTGGTGGCGGTGCTGGTGGTAATGGGCCGCCGGCTGCGCGCGCGGCGGATGCGCTACATCTCGGTCGCGATCCACATCGCCTTCGGCACGCAAGTGGTGCTGGGGATATGCACCGTGTGGTCCGGGGTGACGCTGTGGCTGGCAGTCGCCCACCAATTGGGCGGCGCGCTGCTGGTCGCGGCGACAGTATGGGGCGCGCACGGTTTGGGTCGGCGCGATCCGGTCAATCTGTTGAGCGGGCCCCGCATTTGATCGGGACGGTATTATTTTACCTCCCTGAAAACCCGCGGCGTGCTTGACTTATCGGGCCGTTTCGACGATTTGGCCGCCTCCCGCACGGCTGGCCCAGGTTTCGTCCCAAGCGATTCGCCTTCCGCGCGCTCGAAACATTATAGGGATAGACCAGCCATGAAGGCGCTCACGAAGGTCACCCGGTCGATCAAGCCGGCCGAGGTAGAAAAGAAGTGGCATCTTATCGATGCCGAAGGTCTCGTCGTCGGCCGTCTCGCGGTCGTGATCGCAGACATCCTGCGCGGCAAGCACAAGCCGAGCTTCACCCCGCACGTCGATTGCGGCGACCATGTCGTCGTCATCAACGCCGAGAAGGTGAAGTTCACCGGCAACAAGCTCAAGCAGCAGACCTACTACAAGCACACCGGCTATGCCGGCGGCATCAAGGAAGTGACCGCGGACAAGGTTCTCGCCGGCCGCTTCCCTGAGCGTGTGCTGGAAAAGGCCGTAGAGCGCATGATCCCGCGCGGTCCGCTCGGCCGTGACCAGATGCGTGCCCTGCACCTCTATGCCGGCTCCGAGCACCCGCACGGCGGCACCCAGCCCGAGCTGCTGGACGTCGCTTCCATGAACCGCAAGAACAAGGTGGGTGCGTAATGTCCGACACCGATACCGTATCGAGCCTGTCCGATCTCGCGGACATCGCCGGCAACGTCGCTGAAAGCGAAACCGTAGCCGCTGCTCCCGTCTCCAACGCCCCGCTGCGCGAGCAGCAGCTCGACGCCCAGGGCCGCGCCTACGCCACCGGCCGCCGCAAGGACGCCGTCGCCCGCGTGTGGATCAAGCCCGGCAGCGGCAAGGTCACTGTCAACGGCCGTGACCAGGCAGTCTATTTCGCCCGTCCGACCCTGCGCCTCGTCATTGCCCAGACCTTCCAGGTTGCCGGCCGTGAAGACCAGTACGACGTCGTCGCCACCGTCAAGGGCGGCGGTCTTTCTGGTCAGGCTGGCGCCGTGAAGCATGGCATCGCCCAGGCTCTCGCCAAGTTCGAGCCGGCGCTGCGCGCATCGGTCAAGGCCGCCGGCTTCCTCACCCGCGACAGCCGCGTGGTCGAGCGCAAGAAGTACGGCCGCGCCAAGGCACGCCGCAGCTTCCAGTTCTCGAAGCGCTGATCGCTTCCAGAGCCAAGGCTTACGAAAAAGGGTCGCGGGAAACCGCGGCCCTTTTTCGTTTTGACCCTGACGTTATTGCGCGCATCGTCGTCCCAGCGGAGGCTGGGACCGCTCGCAGCAAAGCGCCAAACCCATGCGGATCTACTTCCGCGCGAACCTGACAATCAGCCACAGGTGCAGAGCATGGGCGCCAATGAACACCAGCGCCATTCCCGCGACCACCGGTACCTCCAGCCCTTCCTGGCCGGGACGTGGCTTTAACAGCAATGTCATCGCCACAGTCGCAGCGAGCACGAACGCCGCAAGCACCGGTGTAAAGGCCAGGGCAACCCTGCGCGGCGCGGTCCAGATCACTGTACCATCAAGCAGCCACTGCATCGGCAGGCGCTGCTCGCCCCGAAACCGCCGATCGGCCCGCCGAGACATTTCGATCATGACCGCCAACCCGAGCACGGCGACAACACTCTGGATCATTGCACGCCTCCCTCTGCCGCCACGATATCATGCGGGAGAGGAGAGCCAAAGCGGGACCGGCCCTCCGTACGGCGGGGCAGGACGCCGCTCGCCTGCCGCTTGCACTGGGCAGTCAGCCGCCCCGAAGGCGCGCCAAGGCCGCCGCATGTTCGCCAGAATCTGCCGATTTCCGCCGTTTTTCGAACAGTGCACCACGTGATACCTGCCTATAGCAAGGTATCAGGCACTACTCTGTACCAACTTTAACATAGTATCTTGCGTTACACAGTAGCTGGCTATATACACTCCTCATCGAGGAGATGATTCGATGTCCGAAATCGAAATCCAGTTGAAGAAAGGGGTGCTCGGCCTGTGCGTTCTCGCACTGCTGTCGCGCGGCGAGAGCTACGCCTACGAGATCGCGAGCCGCATGGCCGACGCGGTCGATATGGGCGAAGGCACGATCTACCCCCTGATGCGCCGCATGCAGTCCGAAGGACTGGTCACCACGTACCTTGAGGAATCGCCCTCGGGTCCGCCGCGCAAGTACTATCGCATCACCGAAACCGGCCTTTCGCGGCTGGCCGTGCAGGTCTCCGAATGGCGCGGCTTCACCGCCGCGGTCGACGGCCTGATCGAGGCCGCTCAGCAAGGGGAGCCCAGCCATGACGCGTAATGAATTCATCAAACGCCTGAAGGCGGGCCTCAAGGGCATGCCGCAGGACGACATCGACGACATCGTCGCAGATTATCAGGAGCATTTCGAAGCCGGAATAGCCGAGGGCCGCAGCGAAGAGGAGGTCGCGGCAGCCCTCGGCAACCCGGCGCGCCTCGCCCGCGAACTGCGCTTCGAGGCTGGTTTCCAGAACTGGCATTCGGACCGATCGCCCGCATCGGCATGGTCGGCGATCCTGGCCTTCATGGGCCTGGCGACAATCGACATCCTGATCCTGCTGCCGATCGTTCTGCCGGTGATCGGTGTCGTCTTCGGGCTGTTCGTAGCGGTCATCGCCTGCTTCTTCGCCGGCGGGTTCGTGCTGATCGCGGGGCCCTTCAGCGGCTTCCCGGGCGGATGGCTGGTCGCAATCCTCGCGGGGCTGGGCATCATGAGCGCATCGGTAGCGGCGGGCGCGCTGCTGACGCTGGTCAGCATCTGGATCGTCAATGCCCTGATGTGGTTCGGCCGCCTGCACTACCGGGTGATCGAACCCGCCATCAATTCCGACAACTGACGCGAAGAAAGAAGGAGATTTGAGATGCTCAGGAAACTGCTCATCGTATTCGCCAGCGGCGTGATCCTTTCGATCGTCGCGTTCGGTGCGGCCTGGGTTGCCGGCGGCGAGAAGCTGCGCGCCGACATCAGCGAAGGCCACGGCTGGTCATGGACGGTAGGTGAAGACGGGGAGGCCGACCACGGCCCGCGCAAGAGCCGCAACTTCACCGTCGATCCCGGCGCCCAGCTTGCCATGGAAATTCCCGTCGACCTGACATTCGCACGCGGTGACAAGGCCGAAATGGTCGTCACCGGCCCGGCCAGCGTCGTCGACCGGCTGGTGTGGGAGAACGGCCGCCTGTCGCTTCCCGGCGGCGCGCGAATAAAACACGGCGTCAAAGTACGCATCACTGCGCCGCAGATCACCGGACTTGACCTCGACGCCCCCGGCGACGTCACGCTCAATGGTCTGCAGCAAGACCGCTTCACGCTGAACTCGCAAGCACCGGTCGATCTTGAGGCACAGGGCAAGGTTCGCGAGTTGTTCGTTTCGGTCGACGGACCGGGAAGCCTGGACCTCGGCAAGGTCGAGGGCGAAAATGCCACCGTCCGCCTCAACGGCGTGGGCAACGTCACGATCGGCGCCAAAGGCACGGTTGACGTTGCAATCAACGGCATCGGTAACGTCACGCTCCTGCGCAAGCCCGCCAACCTGCGCAGCAGCATCAACGGGCTGGGCTCTATCGATCACGATTACTGACCCGGTTCACGCGGCGTACATCACGTCGCGCTAGGTTGGACATCAAGTCGCCGGAACGTCCCGACCCCCCGCAAGCTCCGGCGGCCTGTGAAAAAGGCCGCGCCGTCTCCCCCCGAACGGCGCGGCCTTTTCTTGTTTTGAAATGCCACTCCTGTTTTGAAAGGCCACGTCAGGCCTGCGCGCTGGCAGCGGGCCGTTCAATGGACCGGAGGATCGACCGGCGGCACAGTGCCCACCGGCGCCACCGGGTCGCCCGGTTCACGCGGCGGAAGAGCGTTTTCCGGAACGTCAGGCAATTGCATCGCCGGGGTCGGCACCTGTTCCAGATTGCGCGCCTCGACATGCAGGCTGTCGCCGTCGATGACGATCTCGTTGAAACTCGGCGGGGTCGAACGAATGCGCTGCGACAGCGTGCCCGCCCCCACCATACGCAGCGGGCCAGCAGGGGTCTCGGCGGTCAGGTCGAACGGGTCATGGATATGCCCGGTAAGCACTGCCATCACCTTGCGGCCAGCCAGCGCTTCCATCGTGCGGGCACCGTTAATGGTGAGCAGCTTGCCGTCGCGCTCACGGCGCTCGGTCAACGGGTGGTGCGCCGTGACGAGGATGCGCGTGCCGGCCGGGTGCGCGTCGATGGCCTCCAGGCAGCGCTCAAGCGCCCGTTCCGTCACCCATCCGTTCGACCAGGGAAAGCGCTGCCACTGCGCGCGCGTAGTGGTGCGCAGCGGAACGATGGCCAGGTTCGGCAGGTCGATCTCCGTCTCCACCTTGCGCTTGATCGCCTTGAACCGGTGATACGGCGTCACGAAGCGCCGGTAGAGATTGAAATAGGGGATGTCGTGGTTGCCGACGTCGACCGTGACGGGGATGTCGAGGCTGTTGATCCAGGCATTTGCCGCCTCGAACTCGCGGTGCCGCGCACGCATCGTCAGGTCGCCGGTGATCGTCACCGCGTGCGGGCGCTCGCGCGCGATGCAATCCTCCACCCAAGCGAGCGCACGCTGGTCCTGCAGCCCGAAGTGAATGTCACTCAGATGAAAAAGCCGGATCGGTCCGCTGTTCATGGGCGAAACGTTACCGTGCATCATCCGGGCCCGGCGATGCGGTTGCGATCAGTTCCACCGCGCACGGGACAGTCTCGAACAGTTCCTCTGAACCACCGTCGAAAGGTTCGCCGTCAATCAGCATTCCCATCGGTTCTCCTTCCGGGCAGAAAAGCCGCACTTTTCCATGGCGGCCGAGATGGTCGTGCGGCCCCTGCCGATAGTCGCGGTTGAGAAGGGCTATGCCCTGGCCGGCATAATCGCCGAGCGTCTCTGCGTAATAGCCCTTTGTTTCCAGACCATCGTCCCTGGGGGTGACGGTGATGGCGGCATAGCCTTCCTCGCGGCCGCCGTCGACCGGATCGCACAAGACCTTCGGGCCGCTGGCCGACTGGACGATCGCCTCGCGCGCGCTGTTCACGAACTGGATCACGTCCATCGCCCGCATCGCCTCGCGCACTTCGTTCCACACTGCGCCAGGCCCTGCCAGCACCCCGGTCAAAGCGATGCCCTTGCTGGTCTGGATCACGGGAGGACGCACGCGGCGCGGCGGTGCCGAACCGAGCCGGGCGACGATTTCTGGCGCCGGGACATCACCATGCAGACGCTTCGAGAGCATGTTCATCGTCCCGCCCGGAAGAGGCAGTACGGCGCCGCGCCACTGCGGGGTGGCATCCTTTTCCGTCGCGGTCTCTATCGCCGAATGGATCGTGCCATCACCGCCGAACACCGCAAGGATGTCGACACCGTTCGACGCCAGTAGCTCGGGCCCGGGCAGGGATTCGTCGGGAAAGGGTACGACCTTCGCGAGATCCAGCCCCGCTTCGGCCAACGCCTCGCGAACCGCGCGCACGGCGGCCTGATTGTTGCTGCCACTGGCGGCGTTGCACACCAGCCAGACGGTCTGCGACCTCGTTTCCTGCCCGCCGGTCCGGGCCACGGTCGTTTCATCGGATATTGCCATACCGGGAAAACCGGGCTGCGCCCGCACAGTTCCCGTCATAGCCTGTTACCCGCGATCAGCCACGCTGCCAGCGCGTTGAGGCCGGTATAGACCGCATATAACATCGTCCATCCGGCAGACCCGGCAGTCGCCATGATCATCGCGCCGAGCAGCATCGCGAATTCCACGATCAGGCTCAGCCTCCCGCCCAGCGCCTGGAACAGCCACGGCACTTGCGCCAGCATCGGATGGCCGCTTTCCAGAACGGCCTTGTGGGCAGCGAAGTTGAATACACCCAGCAGGAAGACGACGATCAGTGCGAGCATCGCGGCACACTTACAGAGTCCGGCGCCGCATGGCCAGCACCGCCTGGCGAGTCGCGAGACCAGCCATGTCCTTCGTCGACTACAAATGTCGTTCGTCCGTATTTGCTGCCCTTTGTCGAGCTTCGAAGACCGGCAATCGAAGCGGCCGTGAATGGTCGCCCGGCCTGGTGCAAGACACACTCATCAAGTCGCTGTCCCCCCCGAAGCGGCTTGCAGAGGAGGAAACCACAATGTTCAAGAAGACCCCCGTCATCGCCGCCCTGATGGGCATTGCTCTCACCGCCACCCCCGCGCTCGCGCAGGAAGCGACCCGGATCGAAGTCCAGTACAAGGACCTCGACCTGACTAGCGTAAACGGCCAGCGCACGCTGGAGCGCCGGCTCGACCGCGCCGCCCGCGAAGCCTGCGGCTACGATACCGTCAAGACTGGCAGCCGGCTCGTCGATCCGTCCGCCCGCACTTGCTACAAGCAGGCTCTCGGCCGCGCCGGCGAAGTGATGGCCGTTGCCGTCGCCAACGCCAACGGCGACGCGCGCCTGGGTGGCTGAGGTGGAGGGCCTTCGGGCCGCCCCGGCCGCCTCGTCGGAAATACCCGGCACGAATTCATGCAGGTCCCATAAAAATAAACCCCGGAAAAAACTGGCAGGCCCTGCAAGGCCTGCCGTTTTCTTTACCGCCCCGCCATCTTCTTGACGGCTGGAAGGTAAGTGCGTCCAATTCTCAGGGCATCGCCGTCCGCCGTCTCGACGGACCAGACACCAAGGCCTTCGTGCCGCAGCCCGGTCACGTGATCGCGCCGGATGATGCAGCTGCGATGGATGCGGATGAACTGCTCGGGATCGAGCTTTTCCTCAAGCCCGGTAATCGTCTGCAGCAGCAGATAGCTCTGCCCGTTGACATGCAAACGCACATAGTCCCGCTCGGCATCGATGCGCTGGACTTCGGCGGCGGCGATCCGCACCAGTTCCGAGCGATGCGGTACCCAAAATTCGTCCAGCCAGCGGCTCGTCGGCTGGGCTTTCTGGCCGCGGCGTGACACCACCCTGCCGACGGCGCGCTGTAAACGGTCGGGTGCGACAGGCTTCAGCACGTAGTCCACCGCATCGAGATCGAACGCCTCTACGGCGAATTCGTCATGCGCGGTCACGAAGATAACCGCGGGCGGGTTCGCCCCGTCCGAAAGCCTGCGCGCGACGGTGAGCCCATCGGTTTCGGGCATCGTCAGGTCAAGCAGGATGAGGTCTGGCGACAAAGCATCGACGAGCCGCAACGCGGCCTGCCCATCGCTCGCCGTGCCGACCACCGAAATCCCGTCCAGCCGCGCGCAGATAACCTGCATGCGCTCTACCGCCAGCGGCTCGTCATCGACGATCAGCGTGCGCAGCGGAACATCCCGGGCCGCCCCTTCCCCGATCGCTTCAGGCACGACCAAGTTCCAGCGGCATGCGCAGCACGGTCTCGAAGCCGCCTTCCGGCCTTTCGCCGAATGTCAGCGACCCTGCCTGGCCGTAGCGGGCGCGCAGCCGGTCTCGCACGTTGGCAAGGCCGATACCACAGCCGTCCACTTTCGGCCGTCGCTCGGCAACGCCGCCTGGGCCGTCGTCACTCACGGAAATAACCAGCTGCCCACCCTCGCGGCGGGCCTTGATCGCCACGGTGACCGGATCGGTCGTGGCGGCGACGGCATATTTCACCGAGTTTTCGACGAGAGGTTGCAGGATCATGCCGGGCACCATCGCATCGACGGCGGCGGGGTCAATATCGATTTTCGTAAGCAATCGATTGGGGAAGCGGACGGCTTCGATCGCGAAGTAGAGTTCCTGCAACTCGATCTCGTCGACCAGCCGCATGTCGTTGGTGGGATCGCCGGACAGGGTACGGCGGTAGAAGGTCGAAAGCGTCTGGATCATCACCTCGGCATCGTTCTCCCGCCCGGTCATCACCAGTGCGGACAGCGAGTTGAGCGTGTTGAACAGGAAGTGCGGATTGACCTGATAGCGGAGTGATCGCAGCTCCGCAGCTTCGGCGGCGCGGCGATATTCGCCCTCGCGCCGCTCCGCCGCGCGGGCTTCTTCGGCCTTGGCCAGCGCGAAATAGAGCGCCGCCCATGCCAGCACCAGAAAATAGCGCCCGAACGCATTGTCTGCGATGGTGGTCCAACGGGCATAGCTCTGGCTCAATGCGTTATTAGTATGGATGGTGATGGCCGAGGGGTCTTCCGCCGCCTCGCCCTCACGCGCGCTACCAGCCGGTACATCGGGCGGTGCGAGCGAACTTTCCGGGCCGGGCGGTGCGGGTGGGCGCGGGGCATCCGGCAGATCGACCAGGATGTTGCCTGCCTCGTCGCGGCGAATGCGTACGTTTCCCGGTTTCGACGTGTTCTTGTCCTGGCCGTTGTTGTAGTCGACCGTCACCTCTATATCCGCAAACACAACGTCGTTGATCACCGCCAGCAACAGCGCGAGCGGCAGTGCCCCGACCAGCACGACGATCAGCCGGGTGACGTTCGACTTGCGATCGAGCATCTGCAGCAGCGGCCATGCGGCAGCCATCACCAGCATGGAGAGTGTGCAGATGGTCAGCCGGCGCGAGATGATCGGCCAGGCAAATTCGAAGCCCACCAGGGCCCCGCGCAGTGTGGCGACGATAAAATAGCTGGCCCACAGCGCCGACAATGACAAAAGTACGAGGCGCGCAGGCACGCGCGAAGTAGCGACCGGATCCGTCATGGACTCTCCGGATAGCCGAAAACCGGGCGCGGATATATGCCTTCGGTCGGCACGCGTCGGCGGTTCGTCGAACGAAACCGGACCGGCCCTGGCAATCCGGCACCGAAACTCGAGCCGGATTGCCGCCGTCCATGAGTGCTGACCCGCGCGTCAGTCGGCCAGCAGGCTTTCCTTGGCGATCTTCTCTTTCCATACCAGCGGGGCGAGCTGGTGGACGTTATTGCCTTCGGAATCGACCGCCACCGTCACCGGCATGTCCTTGACGGTGAATTCGTAGATGGCCTCCATGCCCAGATCCTCGAAGCCGACGACCCTGGCTTCCTTGATCGCGCGGGCGACGAGATACGCGGCGCCGCCCACCGCCATCAGGTAGGCAGACCGGTGGTTGGCGATGGATTCGGTTGCTGCCGGGCCGCGCTCGGACTTACCGATGCAGGCAAGAAGGCCCTGGCCGAGCATCATGTCCATGAACTTGTCCATCCGCGTCGCGGTCGTCGGGCCGGCGGGGCCGACCACTTCGTCCCGCACCGGATCGACCGGACCGACGTAGTAGATCACGCGGCCCCGGAAATCGACGGGCAGTTCCTCGCCCTTGGAGAGCATGTCCTGGATGCGCTTGTGCGCGGCATCGCGCCCGGTCAGCATCTTGCCGTTCAGCAGCAGCCGGTCGCCCTGCTTCCAGCTCTGGACCTGCTCCGGCGTCAGCGTGTCGAGATCGACGCGGATCGCTTCCTTGCTCGGCTTCCATTCCACTTGCGGCCAGTCGGCGAGGTTGGGCTGCTCCAGATAGCTCGGGCCCGAACCGTCAAGCGTGAAGTGCGCGTGACGGGTAGCGGCGCAGTTGGGGATCATGGCGACGGGCTTGCCGGCGGCGTGGCACGGCCAGTCCATGATCTTGACGTCGAGGATGGTGGAAAGACCGCCCAGCCCCTGCGCGCCGATGCCGAGCGCATTGACCTTGTCGAAGATCTCAATGCGCAGCGCCTCGATATCGTTCTGGGGCCCGCGCGCCTTGAGCTGCCCCATGTCGATCGGGTCCATCAGGCTCTGCTTGGCGAGCTTGACGCAGTGTTCGGCGGTGCCGCCGATGCCGATGCCGAGCATGCCCGGCGGGCACCAGCCGGCGCCCATCTGCGGCAGCATCTCGATTACCCAGTCGACGATCGAATCGCTGGGGTTCATCATCTTGAACTTGGACTTGTTCTCGCTGCCGCCGCCCTTGGCCGCGACGTCGACCGAGACCTTGCTGCCCGGCACCATGCTGACCGAAAGGACGCACGGGGTGTTGTCCTTGGTGTTGCGGCGGGTGAAGGCGGGGTCGGCCAGCACCGATGCGCGCAGCTTGTTTTCGGGATGGTTGTAGGCGCGGCGCACGCCCTCATCGACCACGTCCTGCAACGAGCGGCCTGATTCGAGGCGGCAGTTCTGCCCCCACTCGATGAAGACGTTGACGATGCCGGTGTCCTGACAGATCGGGCGATGCCCTTCCGCGCACATGCGGCTGTTGGTCAGGATCTGCGCGATCGCGTCCTTCGCCGCCGGGCCTTGTTCCGCTTCGTAAGCCTCTCCCAGCGCGCGGATATAGTCCATCGGATGGTAGTAGCTGATGTACTGCAGCGCGTCGGCGACGCTCTCGATCAGGTCTTCTTCGCGGATGGTAACCATATCGGCCATGGACAATGCGCTCCCGGTTCGTGCGGATAACGTGGATGCTGCGCCCCATACGGTGCGGGCCGGGGATCGTCAAAGTGCTTGCAATCATCGACGAAGGTATCGTCAAAGCCCTTGGCCTCAACCCGCCCTTGGCCTAGAAGGCTCTTGCACGAAGTGCCTAGGTTGCGGGGCACGGCGCGGGATCACGCGTCAGCCGCAAATGCATGAGGGAACTGCACAAGATGACCTTGACCGAGGACCGGTCCGCGCCGCAGGCGGAACAGACCGCCGCCGAGCAATCGGCCGCACGCCATGCGATGATCGTCAGCCAGCTGCGCACCAGCGGCGTCAACGAACCCTGGGTGCTGGGCGCCATGGCCCGCGTCGCCCGCGAAGACTATGTGCCAGAGGCGATGCGAGCCGCCGCCTATATCGACCGCGCCATTCCGCTGGGTGATGGCCGTTTTCTCGCCGCGCCGGTGGTGCACGGCATGATGCTGACCGAAGCCGCCCCGCGTGAGGCGGACAAGGCGCTGCTGGTCGGTGACGGCGAAGGTTATCTTGCCGCGCTGCTGCGCCCGATGGTCGGATCGCTGGATACGGTCAGCCCCGCCGATGTGGCCAGGCTGGCAACCGGAGGCGGCTATTCGCTGGTGGTGATCGACGGCGCGGTGGAAGAACTGCCCGAGGCTGTCTGCGCGTCGCTTGCCGAAGGCGGCCGGATCGTCACCGGCTTGGTGGTGCGCGGCGTCGCCCGGCTGGCTGCCGGCTGCAAGGTGGCCGGCACCGTGTCGTTGCTGCCGCTTGCCGAACTCGGCATTCCCGCCCTCCCCGAATTCGCTGCGCCGAAGCGCTGGAGCTTCTGACCGTGAAGCGCCGGGCCTGCCGCGCCGGCTGGCCGGCGAGCGCCGTGCTGCTTGCTGCAACCGTTCCCACGGCGGCGCCGGCAGACACGCTGCGTGAAGCGCTGGTCATGGCATACCAGACTAACCCGACTTTGGAGGGCGCCCGCGCGCAGCAGCGCGCGAACGACGAGAACGTGCCGATCGCGCGCGCGGCCGGGTTGCCATCGGTGACGACCACCGCGACCCATACCGAGTTCATCAAGCAGAGCGCCGTGTCGTTCACCGCGCCGGAGCGTGTCCTGTCGGCCGGCGCCGACCTTGGCGTGCCGATCTATTCGGGCGGCGCGGTCAAGAACCGCATCAAGGCCGCCAAGATCCGCGTCGAGGCCGGGCAGGCAGACCTGCGTGGCAGCGAGAGCAATCTATTCGCGAATGTCGTCGCCGCCTACATGGACGTCATCCAGAACCAGGCGATCGTCGGACTGAACCGCAAGAACGTCGAAGTGCTGGACGTCAATCTGCAGGCGACCAGCGACCGTTTCGAGATCGGTGATGTGACGCGCACCGACGTCGCACAATCGCAGTCGCGCCTCGCCATTGCACAGAGCGATGCCCGCACCGCCGAGGCCAACCTCGTCGCGGCCCGTGAAACCTATATCCGCCTCGTCGGAAAGCCGCCCGAACTGCTCGAGGCTCCACCGCCGCTGCCGAACCTGCCGGGCTCGCCGGACGAGGCGGTGCAGGTCGCGCTGGATAACAATCCCACGCTGATCGCCGCCCGCGAACAGACACGCGCGGCGGAAAAGGACATCGACGTGGCAGGCGCGGGAAGGCTTCCTCGCGTCAACCTGTTTACGTCGGGCAACTACAACAACTATCTCGGCACGCTGGGATCGATACCGGGCGCAGGGGCTGCCGCGCAGCACGATTCCTCGGCGCAGGCTGGCGCGCAGATCACGATCCCGATTTTCCAGGGCGGCCTACCCGCCGCGCAGCGCCGGCAAGCCCAGGCACAGGCGTCAGCGGCGATGGAAAGCGAAATCGCGACCGAGCGCAACGTGATCGCGCAGGTCCGATCGGCCTACACCTCGTGGACCGCCTCCAACGATGTGATCCGCGCCTCGCAGGTCGCGGTGGAAGCCGCCGCGCTCAGCCTCGAAGGCGTCCGCGCTGAAAATTCGGTCGGCAATCGCACGATCCTCGACATCCTCAACGCCGAGCAGGAATCACTGAACGCGCAAGTTCGCCTCGTGCAGGCCCGGCGCAACGCCTACGTCGCCGGCTTCAACCTGCTCGCGGCGATGGGCAGGGCTGAGGCACGCGATCTCAACCTCGACAGCGACATCCTCTACGATCCGGAACTCAACTACGAGCGGGTGCGCGACAAGATTCTCGACTGGGACAGCGACCCCGCGCCCGCGCCTCGCTCGACGCGGACCGTTGACACGCCGGCGCAGGACGGGGACATTCCCCGGTAACAGGGGCGGCCTGATTCGGGCCACGATTTCATGCGCGTCGTCGGTTTGGCAGATAAATCCAGCCTGGCAGGCGGCGCGCATCAAGGGGAAGTTCGAATGCGTCAGAACGGCGAGCCTTCGGTCGAGGAGATTCTTCAGTCGATCAAGCAGGTCATTGCCCGCGACAATCGCGCCGGTGCCCGCGTAGAGCGGCAGCGCCGGGCGACGACAGGCGTGCAGGCAAACGCCTTGACCGACGACGAAGACGACATCCTCGAACTGCAGGACGTCGCGCAGGTGGAACCCGCGCGCGAACAGGACAGCAGCGCAGCAGACGATGATGCCGAGCTGATGGTTGGTATCGAACCCGCCTTGCTGCGTGCCGCCGCCCGCGATTCGATGCGCGAATCGCTCGCCGCGCTCGCCATGCTGTCGGAGCCCGGCGTGCCGCCGCAGATCGTCCGTTCAGGCGAGACCTCGCTGGAAGGTCTGACCCGCGAACTGCTCCGGCCCGCGCTCGCCGAATGGCTCGACAAGAATTTGCCGCCCATGGTGGAACGCCTCGTCGCCGCCGAAATCGCCAGGATCGTCGGCAAGAAAGGCTGAGGCGAAACGGACCAGTCCAGCCCTATCCTCCCGAAGCACTGGACCTGCGGGCTTAGGGTTCCTACCTTCACGGTATATGCCAAGACCCAATCCCGAGTTGCTCGGTTTTCCGCGCTATCCCTGCTCCTGCTCCGTCGAAATGCGTTTTGGCGCGCGGATGCCGCGAGCATGAGCGCGCACTACGAGCCGGCTGCCGACCGAGAACTGGAAAGGGCGCGCGAGGCGCTCGCCAAGGCGGGCGGTGAAAACGTCGAACGGCACATCTTCATCTGCGCCGAGCCGCAGAAGGGCGAATGCTGCTCGCCCGAGAAGGGCCAGGCTGCGTGGAAGTATCTCAAGAAGCGGCTGAAACAGCTCGGCCTTGACGGTCCAAAAACGGGAACCGGAGGCGGCATCGCGCGCACCAAGGCGGACTGCCTGCGCATCTGCTTCGCCGGTCCGGTCGCGGTCGTCTGGCCGGACGGCGTCTGGTATCACTCGTGCACCCCCGAAGCGCTGGAGCGGATCATACAGGAGCACCTCATCGGCGGGCGACCCGTCGAGGAATACCGTCTCCACCCCGCGAATTGAGCCGCCGAATTGAGATCGCCGCCACCGCTCAGCGAAGCGGGTCGTCATCCTCCAGCGGGTCGACGATGCTTTCGTCGTGGCCGGTTCCGCTCGACAGGAAGATCAGCCCCATCAATGCCGATGCCAGCAGCATGGTGAAGCCGATGCCGAGCGCGGTCGCGATGTAGAAGTGGATCGAGACCATCCCGTTCGAACGGTAGAGCAGTATTATCGCCACGATCACCAGCGCGACCGTGACCGTCATCATCCACCGCATGATGCGCAAGAAGCGGGCCCAGGCGTGGGCCGCGTTCATCGGATCGTCGAGGGGCGAGCGGGGTATCATCACCCGGTCATGTGCGCACTGCGCGGCCCATGTGCAAGGCATTCCGGGCGCCGTTCGGCCCGGCGCAGGATGAATTGGCGGATCACTGCGAGGTATGTTACCATTTGTTGCTCGCCGCTCCTGCGGTGAGCCCGAACAATAACAGGGAGAGTTCGAACTATGACCATCGAACGTCTTATCGAAGGCCGCGGCGACATCGTGACCTGCGATGTCTCGACCACTGTTCGCGAAGCAGCCAGCATCCTCGCCCAGCGCCGCATCGGTGCGCTGCCGGTGATGGAGCATGGGGAGATCGCCGGCATCTTTTCGGAACGTGACGTGATCTACCGCCTGCATGAGATGGGTCCGGACTTCCTTGCAATGCCGGTCGGCCATGTCATGACGTCACCCGCCGTGACGGTGGAGCCCGGCTCATCGGTGATGGCCGCGCTATCGCTGATGACGCGCCGCCGCATCCGTCACCTGCCGGTGGTGGAACGCGGCCGCATGGTCGGTTTCGTTTCGATCGGCGATCTGGTGAAGTACCGGATCGACAAGATCGAATCCGAAGCGGCCGCGATGCGCGACTATATCCAGACCGCCTGACCGGCGGCCCCGGACCATACCGCGCTTCTCCCGCGCACGCGCCTTGCCGGGCATCGCCGGGACGCCTACATTCATGCCATGGAACAGCAGAACCTGACGCTCAGCCCCTCCGCCGCCGCGCGCGTGGCCACTATTGCCGAAAAGCAGGGCAAGCCGGCGATACTGCGGCTGTCCGTCGAGGGCGGCGGATGCTCCGGCTTCCAGTACAAGTTCGATCTCGCCGAAGCGCCCGATGACGAGGACTCCGTGGCCGAGACCGACGGTGTGCGGCTGGTGGTCGACCCGGTGAGCCTCGATCTTGTCAGCGGCTGCGTCGTCGATTTCGTCGAATCGCTGGGCGGCGCTGCCTTTCGCGTGGAGAACCCGAACGCCGCCGCCGGTTGCGGCTGCGGTACGAGCTTCTCCGTGTGAGAAAGATCGCCACGTTCAATATCAACGGGGTCAAGGCGCGCCTGCCCCGGCTGCTGGAATGGCTAGAGGAAACCCGCCCGGCGGTCGCCTGCCTGCAGGAGATCAAGTCGCAGGACGAAGGCTTCCCGATCGCCGAGTTCGAAAAGCTGGGCTACAAGGGCATCTGGCATGGCCAGAAGGGGTTCAACGGCGTCGCTATCCTCGCTGACGGCGAACAGCCGGTGGAAGTGCAGCGCGGCCTGGAGGGCGAACCCGAGGACGAACACTCGCGCTATCTCGAGGCCGACGTTTTCGGTCTGCGGGTAGTCTGCATCTACCTGCCCAACGGCAACCCGGTGCCCGGACCCAAGTTCGACTACAAGCTGCGCTGGATGGACCGACTGCGCAAACGCATGGCGCAGATCGCCGCGGAAGAAGTCCCCGCCATCGTCACCGGCGATTTCAACGTGATCCCGCGTGACATCGATGTCTGGTCCCCGCCTGCCATGGCGGCAGACGCACTGATGCAGCCGCAATCACGCGATGCCTGGTTCCGCCTGCTTGGCGACGGCTGGACCGACGCCGTGGTGACGCACAACCCGCGCGGCGGGATATGGACCTTCTGGGACTATCAGGCGGGCGCCTGGCAGCGCGACCATGGCTTTCGCATCGACCATGCCCTGCTCTCGCCTGAACTGGCTGACCGTCTGGTCGCCTGCGGCGTCGACAAGGCGCATAGAGGCCGCGAGAAGGCCAGCGACCACGCCCCGGTGTGGGTACAGTTGAGCGCCTGAGGCGCCGATGCATCGCGGGCGGAACCGGCCTTTGCCGATCCCGCCCGTAATCTTTCCCCGGATCCAAAAATCCGGATGGATCAGCGATAGAAGATGTGGTTGTCCACGCGGGCGAGGCGGGTCAGGCGCCATTTCGGGGAGACACGAGCGGCATGGAAGAAGAGCGCGCCCTTGGCCTCGCTTTTCCAGATGCCCTCATCCGCGATCTGGGCGATGGCGACAGCCTTGCGCCAATTGCCGGAGCTTTCCCGGATCGCCGGCATGGCGTTGCCACGCACGAACGAGAACTGCGAGCGCTGGTAGACCACGCCGCAATAACTGCCTGGGAAACGGCCCGAGGATGCGCGATTGACGATAACCCGGCCTACGGCCAGTTGCCCTTCGAGCGATTCCCCGCGTGCTTCGAAATAGATTGCGCCAGCTAGGCAGCGCATCTGCCGGTCCAGCTCCGACGGCATGTCCTGCTCCGCCACAAGCTGCGCCAGGGTATCGGCGTCCTCGTCAGCGTCATCCGCTTCGTCTGCCCGGACCTCGTCCTGGGGCAGCGGCTGAACGACCGGCTGCGACACGAATTCTGTCTTGGGTTCCTGTTCGGCCAGTGCCGGAATCATCTCCAGCGCGGCCGCGCCCGAACCCGAGGCGCTCAATAATGCGGTACCCACCGTAGCGGCCAGCGCTGCTGCGCTTGCCCACTCAACCTTGCTTCGCATCTTGTGTTAGTCATGTGCGGTGAACCCGTCTGTCACAGGCCGGAACGAAATCGCCAATTGCGGCGTTTCAGTTTCGTCCGGGCCTGCCGAGGATTCCCCGTCTGCGTGCTAGCAGGAACACCGAAGTGCGCTCCACGCCGCCTGCGCGTATCTTGCGGAGGGGCCTTTAACTTGCACGCCTTGCAAGTCAAGCCGAATTGACGGGTAGCCCGATGAAGCGTTCACCTTGCGCGATGTCCAATTCCACGATCCATAAATCGGGGTCCTGATCCCCGCGCCTCGCGAGATACTCGCCGAATTCGTAGGGGTTTTCCAAATTCTGCCGCCTGGAAAGCTGCCATTGCCGCGTACCATCGAGCTGCGGCATCCTCTCGTAGGCCCGGCCCTCACGCCCACCCTCGGTAACCACGACCATTATCGTTCCGGCATCGCGCTCGCCTTTGCTGAGCACGGTCGCGAATCCGCCTTCTGCATTCACGGTGCGGATCAGTGAGGAGACTTCGAGATGGGCGGGAAGCCGGATGTCCATGGCGAGCTGCGATCAGCCGCCCGCATATCCGGGCAGGCCGGAAAGTGCGATTCGCGAGCGCATGAAGGTGCCCGTGCCGCGTCCCACTTCCTCGCCATCCTCATCGACAAGCCGCGATTCGGCCACCAGAACGCGGCGGCGGCCGCTGACCCAGCGGCCCTCGGCGACAATCCGGCCGCCCTTGATAGGCGCGCTGAAATGGAGGTTGAACGAGGTCGTCAGCAGGAAACGGTCGGTAACCAGCGTGTTGGCCGCATAGAACGCGGCATCGTCCAGCATCTTGAAATAGATCGTGCCATGCGCCGCACCGGCGGCATGGAAGCAGTCCGGCTCGACATCGAAGACGATGCGCGCCAGCCCTTCGCCCGTCACTTGCAGCCAGGAGCGAAACTTGTGGTTGATCGGGGCCGAGGCATAGAGCCGTTCCAGTGCCCGCCAGTGCAGTTCCGCGCCGGGATCACCCGTTACCGGCACCGCGCCGACGGCGGGATCATGCGGCATCGCGGTCTATGACGTTGCTGAGCAGCGCATAGAGCGCTTCCGGGCCGGGAGCCGCGAGAAGTGCCTGATGCATGCGCTCGTCCCGCATCATGCGCGAGATCGCCGCTAGGGCATGAAGGTGCGCGGCGCCGGCGCCCTCGGGCGAAAGCAGCCCGAACACCAGATCGACCGGCATGCCGTCGGCCGAATCGAACTCGACCGGAGCCGAAAGACGAAAGAACGCGGCGACCGAGCGGGGAAGACCTGCGATCCTCGCGTGAGGAATCGCGATCCGGCGACCGAAACCGGTGCTGCCCAGTTCCTCGCGCTCGGTAATGCGCTGGAGCACAGCTTCGCTATCAAGATCGTAGACCTTGCCGAAAAGCGTCGACAGCTGCTGCAGGATGACATCCTTGCTGTCTGCACTGGCAGTTGTCACGGCCTCTGGCAGCAACTTGAATAGAGCAGTCATTTCGCTTCTGATTCTAAGATAGGATCGGTTTCCAATTGATGCATGCCCCCTTGCCCCCGGTCGGCGCCGGGGGCTGCTTTTCCTCTCCTGGGATCAGAAATGCGCGGGGCCGCTACCCCTCAATGCGGCTCGACCCAACCGATCGACCCGTCGCCGCGGCGATAAACCATATTATGCCGCCCGGTGCCAGCATTTTTGAAGAAAAGCGCGGCGGTGTTGCGCAAGTCCAGCATCATAACCGCGTCGGAAACGGTAGCCTCCGGAACGTCGACCCGCGTCTCTGCGATCACGACAGGCGCATCGACCTGTAGCTCGTTCTCGTCGTCCTGCGGCGTCTCCTCGAAGATGGTGTAGGCCGCCTCCTCGATCGCGGCGGCATGTGCGGCCTGCTCGTGACGGTCATTCAGGCGACGCTTGTAGCGCCGCAGCTGCTTGTCGATCTTCTCGGCAGCCTGATCGCAGGCAAGATGCGCATCCTGTGCCATGCCGCTGCCCTTCAACACGAGATTCTGCATGACGTGCATGATGATGTCGCATCGAAACGCTCCTGCCGGCGCTCGCCCGAACGTCACATGCGACGAGAGCGCGCGGCTGAAGTACTTCTGGATGATCGCTGTCAGCCGCTCTTCTGCATGAGCCTGAAGGGCCTCGCCAGTATCGACCTGATGGCCGGAGACGCGGATATCCATGAGCGTTTTCTCCTTATTCTAGATTTCAGGCAACCCACAAAGGGGTATCGACCGACTTGAGAAACTCCGCATGCGCTGCAAGTTCCCTTTCGGTGACCGCGTGGGGACGCGGCTGACGGTATATACGGTCCTTTCGGGCGAGAACCTTGATTTCCGTCACGATCTCAGTGGTCTCGGCGACCAGCTCCAGGCCGATCTGGCGGCCGCCGCATAATTCTACATAGACTTGCGCCAGAAGTTCGGCATCCAGCAACGCGCCGTGCTTGGTGCGGTGGCTACGGTCGATGCCATAACGTGTGCACAGCGCATCGAGCGACAGCTTGGCACCGGGGTGGCGCACTTTCGCCATCGCCACCGTATCGACCATGCGGCTGCGATCCACCGCCGGCAGGTTGCACAGTGCCAGTTCGGTGTTGAGGAAGTTGAAATCGAAGCCGGCATTGTGGGCGATCATCGGACTGTCGGCGATGAAATCCAGCAGGTCCTGCGCCAGCTCTGCGAACAGCGGTTTGTCGGCCAGAAACGCGTCAGACAACCCGTGCACCGCCTCAGCCTCTGCCGGCATCCCGCGCTGTGGATTGAAATAGGCATGAAAGGTGTTTCCGGTGGGCACCCGGTTGAGCATCTCGATGCAGCCGATTTCCACCATCCTGTCCCCGGTTTTCGGGTCAAATCCAGTTGTTTCGGTATCGAAGATGATCTCTCTCATCCCGATTCATATCTGCCTGCAAACGCCTGGGCGCAAGGGCCTGCAACGTATTATTCTGCTCCCCTCAGCGTGGCCACGATACCGGCGACCTGTTCGCGCGTCTCCTCCAGCGTCGTTCCGGTGTCGATAACAAAGTCGGCCCTCGCCCGCTTTTCCGCATCGGGTACCTGAAGTGCCAGAATCTGTTCGAATTTCTGCTCGGTCATGTCCGGACGGGCGAGCACGCGGGCGCGCTGGATGTCAGCTTCGGCGGACACTACCACCACCGCGTCGAACCCGGCGCTGCCCGTCTTTTCATAGAGCAGAGGGATATCGAAGACGATCAATGGCGCCGAAGCATGGGCTTCCATGAAGGCCGCGCGCATCGCACCAACCGCCGGATGAACGATTCGCTCCAGCCGTGCGAGCTTGTCCGAGTCGCCAAACACGGCCGCGCCCAGCTTCCGCCTGTCCACGCCCCCCGGTCCCGTCGTGCCCGGAAACTCGGCTTCGATCGTCGGCAGCAGCGCGCCGCCGGGGCCCTGCAACTCGTGGACCGCCGCATCGGCATCGAATACCGGCACGCCAAGATCGCGCAGCATCCCGGCGACGGTAGACTTGCCCATGCCGATCGAACCGGTGAGGCCGATGACCTTCTGGGCCCGAACCCTCGGTTCCCTGCGCTGGCCGCCGCTATCTACCGGGTCGGTCACGACAGGATCAGTCCGCGCAGTTCAGCATCATCTCCGCGCGGCGGCCTGGACCCGAAAAAGCGGGTGAAGGCGGCATCGGCCTGCCCGATCAGCATCGACAGGCCATCGACCGTCCTGAATCCCGCCTCGCGCGCGTCCTGCAGGAAAGCGGTATCAAGCGGGCTGGTGACGATGTCATAAACGACGCTGCCCGGCGGGGCGTGGCTGAAATCGAAGGGGAGCGGCGGTTGCCCAGTCATGCCAAGCGGGCTGGCATTGACGATAAGGTCGAGGCAGCCCTCACGGTCGTCGAATTCAAATGCAGTCGGATCACCGAAATGGGTGATGTCGACAGCGTGATGGGCAATCGCCTGCCGTTCGCTCACCGGTGCCAGTTCGTCCAGCATCGCGCGGGCCTTGGCGGGATCGCGTCCGGCAAGCACGATGACGAAGTTCTGCGCGGCCAGCGCCGCCACGATCGCCCGTGCCGCGCCGCCGGTGCCGAGCACCCGCGCCATGCGCATCAGGTGCACGCCCGCCAGTTCTCCCGCGAGCGGCTCAAGAAAACCGGGCGCGTCGGTATTGTACCCGGCAAGCGCACCGTCATCCTCACGCACGACGGTGTTTACCGCGCCGATCCCGGCGGCAACCGGGTCGATCCGGTCGAGCAGCGGCATGATGGCGAGCTTGTGCGGCATGGTGACGTTGCACCCGCGCCAGTCGGGGTCCCCCCGCCGCCGCTCCAGATATTCCGGCAATTCGTCCAGAGTGACCCGGCAATGTTCATAGCGGGCCTCGATACCCAGCTTGCCCAGCCAAAAATTATGGATCGCGGGCGATTTCGACTGAGCGATCGGATCGCCGATCACTTCCGCGTAAGGGACCTTCACATCCGTCGATGTCATAGTGCCATCACTCCCAACCGGCGCAGGGCCGCCTGCACCATGAGCAGCGGCATGCCCAGGATCGTGAAATAGTCGCCGTCGATCCGTTCGAACAGTTGCACACCGCGCCCCTCGATCCGGAACACGCCGACGCAGCCGGATACGGCAGGCCATTCTTCCTCGAGATACGCCTCTATGAAGCGATCGGAAAGCCCGGCGACATGGAGCGTGGCCACCGCGGTGTCGCTCCACAGAACCTCGCCGTCCCGTACCAGCGCGGCGGCACTGTGCAATTCCATCGCCTTGCCGGAAAAGAAGCGCAGATGCTGGGCGGCCTGATCCCGCGACGCCGGCTTGTCAAAGCGACGCCCTTCGCACGAAACCAGGGAGTCACTGCCCAGAACCACCTCTCCCGGCGCAAAGACCGCAAGCGCCTTGGCCCGCGCGAGTTCGAGCGCGACTTCGGCAGGGGCGGCCCCTTCCAGTGCGAGTTCGATTGCCCGCTCGTCGACATTCGCCGGCTGGGCGCGAAAAGGAATGCCCGCCGCCCCCAGCATGGCGCGACGCGAGGCGCTTTGGGATGCAAGAACGATCATGGTGTGGAAAATTCCGTATCAGATAGGTTTCGGGCCGACCTGCCCCTGCGCGCCCGACGCCTTGCGTTCGTTGAACAGGTTGATCACCGCCGCCGCCGTCTCCTCGATGGATCGGCGCGTCACATCGATCACCGGCCAGGAATTGTCGGCGAACATGCGGCGCGCGTATTTCAACTCCCCGTCGACCCTGTCCATCCGCACATAGTCGGTATCGGGCGATTGGCTCAACGTCAGCAGGCGGTTGCGGCGGATCTGGATCAGCCGTTCCGGCGCCGTCGTCAGCCCCACCACCAGGGGCCGCTTCAGCCCGAACAACGAAGGAGGCGGCGGGCTTTCCACGACGATGGGAATATTGGCCACCTTGTAGCCGCGATTGGCGAGGTAGATGCTGGTCGGGGTCTTGCTGGTGCGCGACACGCCGGCCAGTACGATGTCCGCCTCTTCCCAGTCGTCCCAGGCTATGCCGTCATCGTGGGCGATAGTGTACTGGATCGCATCGACGCGGGCGAAGTAGGCATCGTCCAGCTTGTGCTGACGCCCGGGCCGGCCTTTCGCTTCCTGCCCGAGCAGTGCTTCCAGCGCATCGGTCACACCGTCGAGCACCGCGATCGCCGGCAGGCCGAGCGCCTGGCAGCGCCCTTCAAGCTTGGCGCGCGTTTCTTCATTGACCAGCGTAAAGAAGACGAGGCCCGGATTGGCGGCGATCTCGCCCATGATCCGGTCGAGATGCTGCTGCGAGCGGACCATCGGCCAAAAGTGGCGCAGAACGTCGGAATCGTCGAACTGGGCAAGCGCGGCCTTGGCGATCATCTCCAGCGTCTCGCCAGTGGAATCGGAAAGAAGATGCAGGTGAAACCGCGCCATCGCGTGCCTTTTTCGGGGGCCCCGGGCCCATTGTGGATATCTTTCGGCATAAACCACGGGAGAGTTCCGGTGACAACTCAAGGGCCCGATTTCATGCCCACTCTCAGCAATCCACAGCCGTATTTGTGGACAGGGCAGCGAGCGGTTCCACAGCCTGTGGACAAGGCAGACAACCTTTGCTTGACCGCGTCGATGCACAGAGTCGGCCCACCAGCTTCGCCCTGTTCATCAGGGAACAATTCGGGCAAGGCGCGCTCGTCCCCGATATCCACAGGACCAACAGACTCCATCAATCCTTATATAAAATCTTTTATTATTTTGATCGGACCCAAAAAACGCGATGCCAGGCCTCCTGCTCAACGCCCTCCGCGGCGAGAATACCACCAAGCGCCCCGTATGGCTCATGCGGCAAGCAGGACGCTATCTTCCCGAGTACCGCGCACTGAGGGCGGAGAAGGGCGGCTTCCTTGCGCTGGTCTACGATACGGATGCTGCTGCCGAAATAACGCTCCAGCCGATCAGACGTTTCGGCTTCGACGGCGCCATCCTGTTTTCGGATATCCTGATCGTTCCCTATGCCATGGGGCAGGATCTCCAGTTCCTGGCTGGCGAGGGGCCGAAGTTGTCCCCAAGGCTGGTCGATCATGCGCTGGACGGGCTCCAGGCAGGGCCTGGACGGCTCTCGCCGATCTACGAAACCGTCCGGAAAGTGCGCTCTTCGCTGCCTGTGGACAAAACCATGCTTGGTTTTGCAGGCTCTGCATGGACCGTCGCGACTTACATGACGGCGGGCGAAGGCAGCCGTGACCAGCACGAAACGCGTGCCATGGCATACCGCGATCCCGGCGCCTTCGCCGCGATCATCGATGCGATCGTCGGGGTGACCGTGGAATACCTGTGCGGCCAGATCGAGGCCGGCGCCGAGGCGGTGCAGCTTTTCGATTCCTGGGCCGGAAGCCTTGCGCCCTCGCAGTTCGAGAAATGGGTGATCGCACCCAACGCAGCGATCGTGAGCGCGGTGAAGGCGCGCCATCCCGAAACCCCGATCATCGGCTTTCCCAAGGGATCGGGTGAGAAGCTCGCCGCCTATGCCCGCGAAACCGGGGTCGACGCAGTGGGTGTGGATGAAACCGTCGACCCGCTCTGGGCCGCGAGCACGCTGCCCGAGGGTTTGCCGGTGCAGGGCAACCTCGATCCACTGTTGCTGCTCGCGGGCGGCGAGGAACTGGACCGCGAGGCGCGCAAAGTGCTTGATGCTTTCTCCGGGCGGCCCCACGTCTTCAATCTCGGCCACGGTATCGGCCAGCATACCCCGATTGCGCACGTCGAGCGATTGCTCGAGACGGTGCGGGCATGGGAACGCTGATCGAGCGTCCAGGCGGTCGGGGACTGGCCTTGTTGCAATCCGCCGCTAATAGGATGTCCTGATGGAGCAGATATTGCAGACGACTTACCTCTGGCTGAAAGCCGGGCATATCATCTTCGTCATTTTCTGGATGGCGGGCCTGTTCATGCTGCCGCGTTACTTCGTCTATCACCAGGAGGCGGAAGCAGGTTCGGCGGAGGAAGCGCGGTGGATCGATCGCGAGGCGAAGCTGCGCAAGATCATCCTGACGCCCTCGCTGATACTGGTCTGGGTGTTCGGGATCGCGCTGGCCCAGGCGAGCGGCTGGTGGGCCGCGCCCTGGCTGCATGCCAAGCTGCTCTTCGTGGTCGCGCTCAGCGGCTATCACGGCTGGCTGGTCGGCTACGGCAAGAAGCTTGCGCGCGGCGAACGACCGCTGGCTGGCAAAACCTTGCGGCTGCTCAACGAGGTTCCGGGCCTGGCTGCGGCGGTGATCGTCGTCCTGGTGGTGGTGAAGCCCTTCTGAACACCGGGCCGCGCTGATCTCTTTGGCGCGCGCCGAATCCGCTTCGGCAGATGATCCGTTGACCGGACGCCTTACAGCGCTTATCTGAGGCCCTGTTCCGGCACAGGGTGCGCGAGCCCCTCTCGCACGCCCGGATCCGCTTTCCCCAAGCTCATCGATCCGCCGGCCGACACCATCTTTCCATTCGGAATCCACAAAAATGCACCTTAAAGAACTTAAAAGAAAGAACGCGGCCGAACTGGTCGAAATGGCAGAGGAAATGGGCGTCGAAGGCGCCTCGACGCTGCGCCGTCAGGATCTGATGTTCGCCATCCTCAAGGAAGTGGCCGAGGACGGCGAGGAGATCATCGGACAGGGCACCATCGAGGTACTGACCGACGGCTTCGGCTTCCTGCGCAGCCCCGAGGCGAACTACCTCGCCGGACCCGACGATATCTATGTTTCGCCCAACCAGGTCCGCAAATGGGGCCTGCGCACCGGCGACACGGTCGAGGGCGAGATCCGCGCCCCGCGTGATGGTGAGCGCTACTTCGCGATTACCAAGCTGATCAGCGTCAACTTCGACGACCCGGACGTGGTGCGTCACCGCGTCAACTTCGACAACCTGACGCCGCTCTATCCCGATCAGCGCCTCAAGCTCGACAGCCTCGATCCCACGGTCAAGGACAAGTCGGCCCGCGTCATCGATCTCATCAGCCCGCAGGGCAAGGGCCAGCGCGCGCTGATCGTCGCGCCGCCGCGTACGGGTAAGACCGTGCTGCTGCAGAACATGGCCAAGGCGATCACGGACAATCACCCGGAAGTGTTCCTGCTGGTGCTGTTGGTCGACGAGCGCCCCGAGGAAGTCACCGACATGCAGCGCTCGGTGAAGGGCGAGGTCATCTCCTCGACCTTCGACGAACCCGCGCAGCGCCACGTTCAGGTCGCTGAAATGGTGATCGAGAAGGCCAAGCGCCTCGTCGAGCACAAGCGCGACGTCGTCATCCTGCTCGATTCGATCACGCGTCTGGGCCGCGCCTACAACACCGTGGTACCAAGCTCCGGCAAGGTGCTGACCGGCGGTGTCGACGCCAACGCCCTGCAGCGCCCCAAGCGCTTCTTCGGTGCCGCGCGCAACATCGAGGAGGGCGGCTCGCTTTCGATCATCGCCACCGCGCTGATCGATACCGGCAGCCGCATGGACGAGGTCATCTTCGAGGAATTCAAGGGCACGGGTAACTCGGAAATCGTCCTTGACCGCAAGGTGGCCGACAAGCGCATCTTCCCTGCGCTCGACGTCGGCAAGTCCGGCACCCGCAAGGAAGAGCTACTGGTACCCAAGGACCAGCTTTCCAAGATGTGGGTTCTTCGCCGTATTCTCATGCAGATGGGAACTGTCGACGCGATGGAGTTTTTGCTCGACAAGATGAAGGACTCGAAGACCAACGAGGACTTCTTCGCGACGATGAACCAGTAAGCAGGGGTAGCGGGCTTGATCATTACCGAAATTCTGGCGGCCGCCTCGTCCTTGGGCGGCCCGGCGGAGATCTGGCAGCACGTCGTTGCCGATTTCTCCAATATCACCGAGCCGGCAGCACTGGCCGCGTTCGGCCAGGTGCTGATGATCGACCTGTTGCTTGCGGGTGACAACGCGATCGTCGTCGGCGCACTGGCGGCAGGGCTTCCGACGGCGGATCGCAAGAAGGTGATCCTCATCGGCATCGGCGCCGCGCTGGTGCTGCGCATCGTCTTCGCCCTGACGGTTACCTGGCTGCTTGGGATCGTTGGTTTGATCTTCGCCGGCGGGCTTCTGCTGCTTTGGGTGGCCTGGAAGTTCTGGCGCGAACTGCGCCACGGCGGCGAAAGCGGCGGTTCACCGGAGATCGAGGGCGACGAGCACAGCGGGATGCGTCCTGCAAAGAGCTTCGCCGCCGCCGCGTGGGCGGTCGCCGTCGCGGACGTCTCGATGAGCCTCGACAACGTCCTGGCCGTGGCCGGCGCCGCGCGTGAGCATCCCGGCATCCTGATCGTCGGATTGCTGCTTTCGGTGGTGCTGATGGGCGTCGCCGCCAATTTCATCGCCCGCTACATCGAGCGTTATCGCTGGATCGCCTATCTTGGCCTTGCCGTGATCCTCTATGTCGCGCTCAAGATGATCTACGAGGGCTGGATCGATCCGCAACTGGGCGTCGGCACCCTGTTCTGACCAGAACAGCGCCCCGATCGAACAAAGAGCCGGGAAAGGGGTTTTGCGCTCCTTTCCCGGCTATTTTCGTTGTTACTTCGTCTCGATGACCTTCTGAGGCACGATCTTCACCCGCTTGTCCGGCACCACCTTGGTGCGCTTGGGCGCGGCGCGGGGCCTGGGTGCCGGGCGGACGGGCACGTCCTCGTAGACGTATTCCACCGTCTCTGTGCATTCAGGCTCGGGCCGTGCCGGCACCATCATCGGCTGGCTCATGCAGCAGGGCTGGGCATAGCCATATCCGTAGCCATAAGCCGGTACGTAACCATAGCCGGGATAGCCGTAGCCCGGGTACGCGGCATAACCGCCCTGGCCGTAGCCCTGCGAATAGGCGTGCCCATATGCCGGTGCTCCGTATCCGGCAGCCGGCGCGCCGCGTGCGACGCTGGTGTAGTAGTCTTCCAGGTAGGCCTGGCACTCGTCACGGTTGCGGCCCTGATCCTCGGCCTTGTCGATGATCGCTCCGGCCGCGGCCCCGACAGCGGCTCCAGCGACCGTACCCACGGTGCGATTACCCCGCCCGGCGATGCGATTGCCGGCAACGCCGCCGACCAGTCCGCCGATCACCGCGCCGCCCACACCGGAATCGCGCGAGGACAGGCGCCGGCGGCAATCAGCGAGCCAGGCATCGCGTGCCACCGGATCATATCCGCCGTACTCGACAGGATAGCCCTGTTCGCCGGGATAGGGACCGCCGGGATAACTCGCAGCCTGCCCGGCATAACGCGGGGCGCCGTCGTGGGCGCCATCATGGGCGCCATCATGGGCGAGGGCTGGGCTGGCGGCGACGGCGAACGCTGCCATGGCGGCGGAAATCGGTAGGCGCATCGGGGATACCCTTTCGCGAAAGGAAACGAAGCAGGCAGCTCCGTTAGTTAACGCGAAATTTAGCATCCAAAGCCGCAGGAAACCAAGTATTTTGCCAGGCCGACTCGCGGCTGTCCCGAATCGGATCAGTTCGCCGTGATCAGATCGCCTTAGCGGCGACCTGGGCCAGCAGGGCGAGACCGTCCGCATCCTCCTGATCGAAGCGGCCCGGGGTCGGACTGTCGAGATCGATCACCGCGATCACTCGATCTCCGCTCATCACCGGGACCACCAGTTCTGACCGGCTCGCCGCGTCGCAGGCGATGTGTCCGGGGAAGGCATGGACGTCGGGCACTACCTGCGTCGTTCCCTGCGCGGCGGCGGTGCCGCACACCCCCTGTCCCAAAGGAATGCGGATGCAGGCGGGCTTGCCGATGAACGGGCCAAGCACCAGTTCGTCACCGATCATGCGGTAGAAGCCGGCCCAGTTGAGATCCGGAATATACTGCCAGATCAGCGCGGCGAGATTGGCCATGTTGGCCACCGGATCGGGCTCGCCTTGCACCAGCGCATCACCGGCGCTGGCCAGCGCGGCATAGGTTTCAGGCTTGTCGAGGCCATGGTCGGGGGCAAAGTCGTACATGGGCCGCAGATAGCGCAACTCCTGGTTGCCGCATAGCCGCGCCGGCTCTATCTCAATGCCATGCGCTCGATCCTGATCAAAGCCGCCGTGGCTGTTCTCGTCATCATCCTGGCCATCGTCGGCGTCGTTGCCTGGGCACAGTACTCGAACACTTCGGACCTGCCGAGCGATGCGACCGCCGGGCTGGACCCGCAGCTGGTCGATCCCGATCCGCAGTGGATACCCAGCGTCAAGCTTGCCGATCCCATCGGATGGTCGGCAGGCGAGGCGCCGCGGGCGGCAAACGGACTTGCCGTTGCCCGCTTCGCCGAAGGACTCGATCACCCGCGCACGATGCTGACGCTGCCCAACGGCGACGTGCTCGTGGCCGAAACCAACGCGCCGGCCGGCTACAAGGCTGGCGGCATCACCGGCGCGGTGATGGGATGGATGATGAACAAGGTCGGCGCGGGCGTGAGCTCGCCCGACAAGATCGTGTTGCTGCGCGACGCGGATGGAGACGGCAAGGCCGAGGCGCGCAGCGATTTTCGTACCGCAGACATGCACTCGCCCTCGGGCATGGCTTACGCGAACGGCAAGCTCTACGTCGCCAACCACGACGCGATCCTGGAATTCGCTTTCACGCCCGGCGCCAGCAAGCTGGAAGGCAAGCCGCGAAAGCTCGTGGACCTGTGGCCGGCGGGCAATCACTGGATGCGCAACCTGCTGCTGAGCGAGGACGGCAAGCATCTTTACGTGGCCGTCGGTTCGGCCTCCAACATCGCCGAAAACGGGATGGAAGAGGAAGCCGGGCGCGCGGCGATCTGGGAAATCGATACCGAAACGGGCCGCCGCCGCCAGTTCGCGGGCGGTATGCGCAACCCCAACGGCATGGGCTGGAACCCGGCGACCGGCGAGTTGTGGGCGACGGTGCAGGAACGCGACATGCTCGGCCCCGATCTCGTGCCCGACTATTTCACCAATGTGCCCGTGGGCGCGCAGTATGGTTGGCCATGGGTCTACTGGAAGACCACGTTCGATGAACGGGTCGAGTGGCCCATGCAGACCTATATGATCGAATATACCCGCAAGCCCGAGTATGCGATGGGTGCGCATACCGCTGTGCTGGGCATGGTCTTCGCGCAGGGCGGCAACCGGATGGGAGAGGGTTTTGGCCCCGGCGCCTTCATCGCGCGGCATGGTTCGTGGAACCGGCGTCCGGCGGCAGGCTACGACGTGGTGTTCGTGCCCTTTGACGCGAATGGCAATCCCAGGAACGTCAAGCCGCGCCCGGTGCTCAACGGCTTCCTCACGGCCGGCGGCGACACTCATGGCCGCCCGACCTGGCTGGCGTGGGACAAGACCGGCGCGCTGCTGGTCAGCGACGATACCGCCGGTATCATCTGGCGCGTGCTCGATCCTGCGGCAAAGCCAGCGGCGGCGATCCGTCCGGTCGAGACCGATCATCTCAAGCCGCAGGAGGGCCTGCGTGATCCCACCGCACCGGGCGCCGCGCCGATGCTGCAGGGGGATTTCCGCAAGGAAGACGACAAGTTGCTGCCGTGATAGCAGCGCGGGCCGCCCGGCGGACCCGGCTCAGATGGCCTGTCCGGCGCGGCCCGCCAGTTCGTTGACATATTGCCACGCCACGCGGCCGGAACGCGCCCCCCGCCGGCGCGACCATTCCAGCGCATCGGCCGCGTCCCATTCGAGGCCGAATTCGCAGGCATATCCCTCGATGATCGCAAGATATGCGTCCTGATCGCAGGCATGAAAACCGATCCACAGGCCGAACCGGTCAGCAAGTGCCAGCCTGTCATCGACGACGTCGCGCGGATTGATCGGATCGTCCTGTTCCGACATCGAGCGCGAAACGATGGCGCGGCGGTTTGACGTCACCGCAAGCCGCACGTTCGCGGGGCGAGCCTCCACGCCGCCTTCCAGCCAGGAGCGCAGCAAGCGCGGCCCGGACCCGTCGTTATCCTCGAACCCGAGATCATCGATGAAGACGAGGAACTGGCGGTCAATTCCGCCCAGCATCGCGAACAGGGCCGTCACCCCGGAGAGCGCCTCCTGCGCCACCTGAACGAGAGCGATGCGTCCCGGATGACGGTTCTGGGCTGCCTTTACCGCCGCACGCAGGATTGCCGACTTGCCCATGCCGCGCGAACCCCACAGCAGCATGTCGTGCGCGGCGTGACCAGCCGCCAGCCTCGCCACGTTGCCGACCACGCGCTCCTTCTGCGTGTCGATCCCGCGCAACAGGTCCAGGGCCGGCGCGTCCAGCCGCTCGACCGCGCGGCCCGATGCGCCGTTCCAGACGTAGGCGGGATGGGCGAGCCAGTCGCATGCGGAACCTGCCGGCGGAGCGAGCCGTTCCAGAGCGTCTGCGATCCGTGACAGAATTGCGGTCTGATCGGACGTGATACTGGTCATGCGCGCGGTTTTCCTTGGCTTTGCTTGCGCGCGGCTATAGCGGCGGGTCATGGATCACGCCAGCCGACCCGCCATCCTCGCCGCCGATGCCGAAGGCCTGGACGCTGCGGCTGGCATCCTGCGCGGCGGTGGTCTGGTGGCAGTGCCCACCGAGACGGTCTACGGCCTTGCCGCCAGGGCCGACCGAAACGAGTCCGTCGCGGCGATCTACCGGGCTAAGGGAAGGCCCAGCTTCAATCCGCTCATCGTCCATGTCGCCGATCGCGGCGCGGCCGGGGAGCTTGCCGTGTTCGACGCGCGGGCCCGAGCGCTGGCCGATGCCTTCTGGCCCGGCCCGCTGACGATGGTGCTGCCGCTGCGGGAAGGCGCCGATATTGCGCCTGCCGTCACCGCCGGCCTGCCGACGCTGGCGCTACGCTGCCCGGCCCACGCGGTGATGCGTGACCTCATCGCCGGGACGGGGCTGCCTCTTGCCGCGCCCTCGGCCAATCGCAGCGGCGGCGTCAGCCCTACCAGCGCCGCGCATGTGCTGTCCTCGCTCGGTGATCGCGTGGATGCCGTGATCGACGGCGGGACGTGCGAACAGGGCCTGGAATCGACGATCGTCGCGTTGCGCGTTGATGGGGGGTGGCAATTGCTGCGCCCCGGCCCGATTTCCGAGGCAACAATCGCCGAGGTGCTGGGTCAGTCGGCCGAGCCCGTGACGTCGCAGGCGATCGAGGCTCCGGGTCAGCTCGCCAGCCACTATGCGCCGGGAAAGCCGGTCAGGCTCGGCGCGGCCAAAAGCGAGAGCGATGAATTCCATATCGGCTTCGGGGCGGTGGCAGGTGACGTCACGCTGTCACCCACCGGCGACGTGATAGAGGCGGCATCGCGGCTCTATGCGTTGCTGCACGAAGCCGCTCGTGCACCACACCCGCGCATCGCCGTCGCGCCGATCCCGGAAATAGGCATAGGCGCGGCCATCAATGACAGGCTACGCCGCGCGGCCGCCTGATCGCGGCGTTCGCTGGATCAATCGCGCTGGTAGGACGCGCCGGGCGAAAGGTTCTGGATCTCGGCGTAGTCGTCACGTGCCTTGAGGCAGGCGGCATCGTCGCCCCGGTCACATTCGCGAAGGTGCTTGGGGTACTGCCGGTCAAGCTTGCCGAGCCGCTCCTCCTGCTTACGCACCTGGCGCCCGCGCTTCTCGTCCGCTTCCGACTGGCTGGTGGTGGCCATGTCCCACGCCTTGCCGGTCACCCTGATGGGGGCGGTGACGACTTTCGCGGCCGTGCTGATGCAGCCTGTCATCAGGGGCAGCGCGCACATCGCGGCGGCGGTGAGGAGACGTCTGGAGGTAATCACGGCGCGTGTCTCCCATGTCCGTGCTGACGGTGCAATGAACAAATTCTGGTGGCGAACAAATTCCGGCGGGCTACCGCGGAACGCGCAACATGCGCACGAAAAAGGCCGCTTCCGTTTCGGGAAGCGGCCTTTTTCGATAGACCTTGACGGGTGTGTCAGGCCGTTTCGGCGCTTTCGTAATAGCGCGGGGCGTACTCGTTGAGGATCGTGAGGATCTTCTTGAGCGCCGCCGGCTCGTCGGTTTTCTCCATCGCGGCAAGCTCACGAGCGAGGCGCGAGGAGGCGGCTTCGAAGATCTGCCGTTCCGAATAGCTTTGCTCAGGCTGGTCGTCGGCGCGGAACAGGTCACGCGTCACTTCGGCGATCGAAACGAGATCGCCAGAGTTGATCTTGGCTTCGTATTCCTGGGCGCGGCGCGACCACATGGTGCGCTTGACCTTGGGCTTGCCCTTGAGGGTATCGAGAGCTTCGCGCAGGGTCTTGTCCGACGACAGCTTGCGCATGCCGATCGCTTCGACCTTGTTAACCGGAACACGGAGCGTCATGCGCTCCTTTTCAAAACGCAGAACGTAGAGTTCGAGCTGCATTCCGGCAATTTCCTGCTTCTGCAACTCGATGACCCGACCCACACCGTGCTTCGGGTAAACGACGTAATCTCCAACATCGAAGGCGTCGGCCTTGGTTGCCATGTATCGTCCTTTCAGCTGCAAGGATCTGCCAGTCACGTATCGGGAGAATCGTGGGGCGGTGCGACAGGACGGCGTGTTACGCCTTCCCCGCCCGGTCAGATTACTCTCCCAACCGTCTGCTTTCGAACCCTGCCTCGCAATGAAAACGCCTGCCGATCAGGCAAAGTGCCCGGGCAGTCGCGCGATTATATAGCATCGATGTGACAAAATTGCCAGAGGTAAGCAAAGGTTAGCCTTGCCTTCCTTCCTGGCATTCCGAAACGGGACGCACGGCGGATCGATCCGCCCGTCCCGCCGGGTCGGATCAGTCGCCTTCGCCGGGTTCGGGTGAGAAGTACTTGTCGAACTTGCCTTCGACGTCCTTGAAGTCATCCGCATCTTCCGGCGAATCCTTCTTCGAGGTGAGATTGGGCCACTCCGCCGAATACTTGGCGTTCAGTTCCATCCACTGCTCGAGGCCGCTTTCGGTATCGGGCAGGATCGCCTCGGCCGGGCACTCGGGCTCGCAAACGCCGCAATCGATGCATTCGTTCGGATTGATGACGAGCATGTTCTCACCTTCGTAGAAGCAATCCACGGGGCAGACTTCCACACAATCCATGTACTTGCACCGGATGCAGGCGTCGGTGACGACATAGGTCATGGCTGCGAATTCCTTCTTTCAGGCATCAAATCTGATCGCCGCTGCTATGGGAACAACGGTGCCGCCGTCAAGCACTCTGTAACAGGCCTGCGCTTCAGGCGCTGGACCGCGCCGTGTCGGCAGCGACAGAATTTCGATTACCCGCACGCCGCTTGCGGTCGGCACGGTGAGGACGTCGCCGATACAAACCTTGAGGTGGGCGCGGTCGATCCGGCGCGAATTGATCCGCATATGGCCTTCCTCGGCCATGGCCTGGGCTACCGGGCGCGTACGGGCAAGGCGCAAATACCAGAGGAGCTTGTCGATCCTCATTGCGGACGCGCCATCCTCGTCATGCGCCCCGCACGCTCACCGGACCATGTCCGCCAGCGCGGCGAAGGCGCTGTCCTTCCGCACCGCAACGGGCCTGCTCTCGCGCTCGTCCCGGCGGCGGGCCGGGCGCCAGCGCCAGCGCACCGGGGCAGGGGGCCCATGCGCTTCATCGGCCAGCGGCCGCGGCATGACGGGCTGGAACCCGGCCATGCGCAGCAGCTTGGCGTAGCTCGACGTGGTGAGGCCCATCGATACCGCGCGGGCTGGATCGAGCGGAAAGTCGCGCTGCTTGCCTGCTGCACGCGCCTCATGCGCCTCGCGCAGCAGCTTTTCGGCCATGTCGAGCCGAATGCGCTGTTTGCCCAGATCGCGGTAGCCCGGCACGTGAAGGCCGCTGCGTTCACCGGCGATGGCGGGCGGCATGTCGCCTTCAGGCGGGGCGGCGCGCGAAGGCTTGCCGAAGATGCCGGCGAGCTGGCGCCAAAGGTCGATCGGGGCCGGACGGAGCATCGCCGGCAAAAACACGTCGAGCGTGCCGATGCGCACTCCTAGCCGTGCCAGCATGGTGCGCCGCTGTTTGTCGAGCCGGTCCACGCCGCAATCCTCGCGCGGTGTCATGCCGCCGCGCTCGACGAGCGTGATCAGCAGCGCGCGCAGGTCCGGGCCGGCATCAGGCGCGCGGCTTGCCTCGTCAAGCTTGCGCAGCGGTTCGAGCACGGCCAGCGCGCTCTCCAGCCATGCCTCCAGTGCCGCGACGAGTTCCTTGCGCGCGGGGGCGGGCACGGCATCGAGCGTACGGTCGGGCACCAGCGCCGGTGCCAGCAGCGAGCGGCCTGGCGCCAGCGTGGCGATCCGCTCGCCGTCCCATACGAGTGCGCCGTTATCCATGGCGATCTGCGCCTCGCCGGCATGGATCGACGCGACCAAGGCCTCCGCCCGCGACTGGAGCAGCCCGGCCAGGTGCCGCTCTGCCGCCGCCAGCAGCAGCTTGCGGTCCGACAGTCGTGCACCGGGATCGACCTTGAAGGCAAAACCGCGCAGTGAGCCAATGTGCTCGCCTTCGACCAGCACCTCCTCGTCCTCAAGCCGGACTGACAGCAATCCGGAATCGGGCCCGAGCTTCTTCATGAGTACGGCAGTCCTGCGGTTGATGAATCGTTCGGTCAGCTTTCCGTGAAGCGCGTCGGAAAGTCGAGCCTCTACCGCCCGTGCCCGTGCCGCCATTTCGTCCCGCGCCAGGACCCAGTCGGGCCGCTGGGCAATGTAGGCCCATGACCGGATCGCGGCGATGCGGCCTTGCAGCGTGTCGATGTCGCCGCCGGTACGGTCAAGCTGGGCGATCTGCGCAGCGACGAAATCGGCGCCGAGTTCGCCCGCGCGAAGGTCCTGCCACAGTCGCGCCACGAAGCGCGAATGGGTTTCTACCCCCTGCTGGCGAAAATCGGGCAACCGGCAGACTTCCCAGAACCGCTCGACCTGCGCCGCGCCGCGCACGGTTTCCGCCACTGCCGGTTCTTCGGAAAGCCGCTTCAGCACCGCAAGGTCGATGGCTTCCGGGGCGGGCGCCAGTTCGGGCCGGTCTGGCGGAGTTTCCAGATCCGCGATCAGTGTTTCCAGCCGGTCGAAGCGCGGCTCGGGCTCGCGCCAGAACAGTCTGGTCAGCGGCGGGAAGCGGTGCTCCTCGATCGCGTAGATCTCTTCCGGCTCGAATTCGGAATCGTGTCCGCCCGATGCGGTGAGCGTCCCGAAAGTGCCATCCTTCTGATGACGGCCCGCGCGCCCGGCGATCTGCGCCATTTCCGATGTCGTCAGCCGCCGATGGCGCCGTCCGTCGTACTTCGACAGGCCCGCGAAGGCGACATGCTCTACATCGAGGTTGAGGCCCATGCCGATGGCATCGGTGGCGACGAGGTAATCGACTTCTCCCGACTGATAGAGCGCGACCTGCGCATTGCGGGTCTGCGGTGACAGCGCGCCCATGACCACCGCCGCGCCGCCGCGAAAGCGCCGCAGCATCTCGGCAATGGCGTAGACCTGTTCGGCGGAGAAGGCGACGATGGCGCTGCGCGGGGGAATCCGGCTGAGCTTCTTCGCACCGGCATGGGTGAGGGTGGAAAAGCGCGGCCGGGTGACGATTTCCACGCCGGGCACCAGCGCCTTTACCAGCGGTTCGATCGTCGAGGAGCCGAGGATCATCGTCTCCTCGCGTCCCCGGGCGTGAAGCAACCGATCGGTGAAGACGTGACCGCGTTCGCGGTCGGCGGCCAGCTGCGCCTCGTCGATAGCGACGAACGCCATGGAGCGCTCCATCACCGGCATGGCCTCTGCGGTACACAGCAGGTAGCGGGCGTGGCGCGGTTCTATGCGTTCCTCGCCGGTGATCAGCGCGACCTGGTTTTCGCCCTTGATCTTGCAGACACGGTCGTAGACCTCGCGCGCCAGCAGCCGCAGCGGGAAGCCGATCATGCCGCTGGAATGGGCGCACATGCGCTCGATCGCGAGGTGGGTCTTGCCGGTATTCGTCGGCCCGAGAACGGCCTTCACCCCGCTCGGAGCGTCAAGTCGCGTCGGTACGGGCGGCGCGTGAACCATTACACCAGCGAATGTGGCACTGCCGCCCGCCGCTCGCAAGTGCCACCTCGGCGGAAAAAGCCCACCGAATCCACAGTTTTAGCGCGGTGTTAACCTTGAGAGCGCAAAGTGATTGCGCAATTTTGCGGCGAAATACGGTTCCACGGGCGAAATTACCTCGCGGATCGGCGGGTTGGGACGGCCTGCATTAGGACGGGGACAAGGGCCTTTTGTTCAAGGCACTGGACATGGACGAGGATCACGGCGGCGGGCGGGCCAATCCCGCGGCGCTGTCACGCGCGCAGGCTATGCCAGCCGAACCGTCCGCGCAGACCGTACATCGCCCGCTGGCACAGCGCGTTACGGCGCAGCTGCAGCGATTCGAGGCATGGTGCCACCATGTCGATATCGCTCCCGACCTTGCCTGCGATATCGGCAGCCGGAAGTGGCTGCGCGGCATGGCGACATTTCTGGCGCTGAGCGCTTCGGCCCTGGCGTTGTGGCCTGATTTCTCGGCAGTGGAAGCCGCCACCGCGATGACGGTCAAGCGGCGGGAGCGAGAGGAGTTTCGCAGCCAGTCTATCGCGCCGCTGGCGCTGGGCGGGGACAGCGGAAGGCACATGGGCGCAAGCCCGATGGTGCATCCGCTCGCCGCAGTGCCTGAACGCCCGACCGTCGAACTAGTCTCGACGCTGGGGCAGGGCGACAGCTTCGGCCGCATGCTGGAGCGTGCCGGGCTTGGCGCCGGCGACATCTCGCAGGTAACCCGGCTCGTGCAGCAGGTTCTCCCGCCAAGTGACATCACTTCGGGCACGCAGTTCGACATCACGCTCGGCCAGCGGTCCGCTCCCAACGCGCCGCGCGAACTTGGTTCGCTCGATTTCCGCGCCCGCTTCGATCTCGACCTGTCGATCGAGCGCGGCGAGGGCGGCAGCCTGGCGCTGGTGCGCCATCCGATCGCGGTCGACCAGACGCCGCTGCGCATTCGCGGCACGGTAGGCTCCAGCCTCTATCGATCGGCTCGCAATGCCGGGGCGCCGATCGGGGCGATCCAGTCCTACCTGCGCGCGATCGACAAATCTCTCAGCCTGGAAGATGATCTGACCGCCGGCGACGAGTTCGACCTGATCGTCGCCTACAAACGCTCCGCCAAGGGCGAGCGGCAGGTGGGTGATCTGCTCTACGCAGGCATCGAACGAGGCGGCAAGCCGCGCTTGCAACTGCTGCGCTGGGGCAAGGACGGCCAGATGTTCGCCGCTTCCTCCATCGGCCAGCCGCGCGCGGTGCCGGTGGGCCAACCCGTCGCGGGGCGGATCACCTCTCACTACGGCATGCGCCGTCATCCGATCCTGGGCTACTCGCGGATGCATGCCGGGATCGATTTTGGCGCGTCCTACGGTTCGCCGATCTATGCTGTGGCGGATGGAACGGTCACGTTCTCCGGCCGGCACGGTGGGCATGGCAATTATGTGCGGCTCCTGCACGGCGGCGGCCTCGCCACCGGATACGGCCACATGAGCCGGATCGCGGTTTCGAACGGAACCCATGTCCGCGCCGGGCAGGTGATCGGCTATGTCGGATCGACCGGGCTGTCCACCGGCCCGCACCTCCATTTCGAGGCTTATCGCAGTGGCCGCACCATCAATCCCGCCGGCATCAGCGTCGTCTCGCGTCCCCAGATCGACGGCAAGGAGCGCGATGCCTTCAAGGCGCGGATGAATGCCCTGCTGACCGTTCAGCCGGGCGAAGCGCTGGGTTCGCTCACGCCTGTCCAGAGCGACCATGCGCAGGCCGCGCGCGAGATCGACCGTCTGGCGCCGAAGAAGATCGGCTGACGCGCAAGCACGAACGCGCTTCGCACAATTGTATCCGCCGGTTTTTTCCGGCAATCAGCCCGCCATGTCCGGATCCTATCCCCACACCCGCCTGCGCCGCGCGCGCGCCACGGCCTGGAGCCGTGCCCTCCACCGTGAGACGCTGCTCACCCCCGCCGACCTGATCTGGCCGCTTTTCGTGACCGAAGGCACCGGTATCGAGCAGCCGATTTCCTCACTGCCCGGCGTCTCGCGCTGGTCGGTTGACGGCATCGTCGCGCGGGCCAAGGAAGCAGTGGATCTCGGTATTCCCTGCCTTGCGCTGTTTCCCCACACCCAGCCGGAGCGGCGCAGCGAGGACGGCAGCGAGGCGCTCAATCCCGACAACCTGATGTGCCGGGCGATTCGCGCCGTGCGCGATGCGCTGGGCGATTCCATCGGCCTGCTCACCGATGTCGCGCTCGATCCCTATACCAGCCACGGGCAGGATGGGCTGATCGACGACAGCGGCTACGTGCTCAATGACGAGACCTGCGAAGTGCTGGTCGGCCAGTCGCTCAACCAGGCGGCGGCGGGCGCCGACATCATCGCGCCGTCGGACATGATGGATGGGCGCATCGGCGCGATCCGCGACGCCCTTGAAGACGAGGGGCACGTCAACGTCCAGATCATGAGCTACGCCGCGAAGTATGCCTCGGCCTTCTACGGCCCGTTCCGCGATGCCGTCGGCTCGCGCGGGCTGCTGAAGGGCGACAAGAAGACCTACCAGATGGACCCGGCCAATACCGAGGAAGCGCTGCGCGAGGTCGAGATGGACCTTGATGAGGGCGCGGACAGCGTGATGGTCAAGCCCGGCCTGCCGTATCTCGACATCGTGCGGCGCGTGAAGGAGACTTTCGAGGTTCCGGTCTTTGCCTATCAGGTGTCCGGCGAATACGCGATGATCGAGGCCGCCGCCGCTGCCGGCGCGGGCGACCGCGACGCGCTGGTGCTGGAGACCTTGCTTGCCTTCAAGCGCGCGGGCTGTTCGGGCGTGCTTACCTATCACGCCGCGCACGCGGCGCGGCTGCTGAATGGCTGACTTTCACATAGGGACCGAACGGCTGGTGCTGCGGGCGTGGCGTGGCGAGGATGTGCCTGCGTTGCACGCGATCTGTTCCGATCCGTTGGTGATGGAAACGCTCGGTCCGCCGCTTACTTACGAAGAAACCGAAGCACTGGTGGGCCGGATGCAGGGCCTGCAGGCCGATCTGGGCCACTGCTTCTGGGCCATGGAGCGGCGCGAGGATGCGCGGCTGATCGGCTGGTGCGGCATTATCCGCGGGAGCGTCGGCCCCGTCGCCGGCAAGCCGGAGGCGGGCTGGCGCATGACGCCCGATTGCTGGGGCAAGGGTTATGTCAGCGAGGCGGCGCAGGCGGCAATCGGCTGGGCTTTTGCCAACCTCGTCGATCCTGCGGTCTACGCGATCACCAATGTCGATAACCGCCGCAGCCGCGCGGTGATGGAACGCATGGGAATGATGCGGCTGGAAGACGGCGATTTCGATCATCCCAAGGTCGATCCCGCCAGCCCGCTGGTGCGGCATGTCACCTACCGGGTCACCCGCGAGGAGTGGGGCGAGCGATCGGCGTGAGGGGATCGCTCACCGCTGCCCGCCGCCCCCTGTTCGTGGCGACGATCCTCCTCGGCAGCTTTCTGTTGTTCCTTGTCCAGCCGATGGTCGCGCGGCTCGCGCTGCCGGAACTGGGTGGATCGCCGAACGTGTGGAACAGCGCGATGCTGGTCTATCAGGCGCTGCTGCTCGGCGGATACGGGTATGCGCACTTGCTCGGCAAATTGCCGCCGCGCCGTCAGGGTGCGATTCACATCGGGTTGTTCCTGCTGGCCGCGCTCACGCTTCCGGTGAGCCTTGCTGACTTGCCCGCGGCCGGGTCCGGGCGCGAAGTGCTGTGGGTGCCGCTGCTGCTGGCGCTCAGCATCGGGCCGGTGTTCCTCGTCGTATCGGCGCAGGCCCCGCTGATGCAGCGCTGGTTCGCCGCTTCACCCGATGCAGGCGCGCCGTGGGCGCTCTATGCGGCGTCGAACCTCGGCAGTTTTGGCGGTCTGATCGCCTATCCCTTGCTGGCCGAGCCGCTGTTGACGCTCGACCAGCAAAGCAAGGCCTGGAGTGCGGGCTACGCCGTGCTCCTTGTGCTGGTCGCGCTGTGCGCATGGAGCCGCAGGAATGCCGCCGCGCCCGTAAACGCCGCCGCCACTGAACCGCGCGCGCCGATACCCCTGCGCCGCGTCCTGCTGTGGCTTGCGCTATCCGCCGTGCCATCGGGCCTGATGTTGTCGACGACGACGCACATCACTACTGACATTCTCGCCGCGCCGTTGCTGTGGGTAATCCCGCTCGGGCTCTACCTGCTCAGCTTCAGCGTGGCCTTTGCCGACCGGCGTATGCCGGCGCGCGGTGCCACCCTGATCGCTCCCGTGGTGATGGTCTTCGCGGGCAGCTATGCGATGCTGTCGACCGGCGTCGGCGGGATCTGGGGATTGATCGGGCCATGTGCGCTGCTGTTCTGCGCCGCCACCGCCCTTCATTCGCGCCTCTATGATCTGCGGCCGGAGGCAGGCGATCTTACCCGGTTCTATTTCGTGATGGCGCTTGGCGGGGCGCTTGGCGGGCTGTTCACAGCGCTGATCGCGCCGCTGGTGTTCGACTGGGTGTGGGAGCATCCCCTGCTGGTGCTCGCCGCCGCCGCGCTGATGCCGCTCGAACCGCTGCTGCGTTGGTACGATCGCGACCGGTTCGAGCCAGCCCAGCGCCGGCTGGTGATCTCGGCATTGGTGATGATGGCGATTTTCCTGTCGTGGGAACTGGTCGATTTCGTGACTGAGACGGACGGCAAGCTGGCCGCGCTGGTCACCACCGTGTTCCTTGTGGGGATCGACATGATGCTCACGCCGTTCCGGCCTCTGTTCGTCCTCCTGCTCGCGATGGTGATGGTCGCGCAGGGCGGCGTAACGACGGTGATCGGCACCTGGTGGGGTTCGCGGACGCGCAGCTATTTCGGTATCTACGATCTTCGCGAGGATGCCGCCGGCAGGCAGCGCTATCTTGTCCACGGCACGACGCTCCACGGCAAGCAGTCGACGATACCTGGCGAGGAACGCGAGCTTACCAGCTATTACGGACCCACCTCGGGCGTAGGACTGGCGTTTGGCGCGCTGCCCGACATTTATGGGGCGGGCGCCAGGGTCGGTGTCGTCGGGCTGGGCACGGGCACGCTGGCCTGTCACCGCCGCCCCGGCCAGCACTGGACGTTCTTCGAGATCGATCCGGTGATAGAGCGGTTCTCGCGGCGCGGCGTCTTCACCTTCCTGCGCGATTGTGCGCCCGATGCCCGCGTGGTCATCGGCGACGCCCGTCTGCAGCTGGAAAAGACACCGCCCGGCAGCTTTGACGCGCTGGCGATCGATGCCTTCTCTTCCGATTCCATCCCCCTTCACCTGCTGACCGAGGAAGCGGTGGCGGTCTATGAGCGGGCGCTGACCAAGGATGGCATCCTCCTCATCCACATCTCCAACCGCTATATCGATCTGGAACCCGTCCTGGCCGGGATCGCCCGGCGCCGCGGCATGGCCGCGCTGGAGCGGATCGACCCGCAGCAGGATTCCCGGCTGCTCACCACGTCGTTATGGGTTGCCCTGGCACGGGATCCGGAAGTGTTGAAACGGCTGCGCGCGCGCCGCCCCAACGTCGCGTGGAAAGCACTCGATCCGCCGTCGGGCCGGGTTTGGACGGATGACTATGCCTCGATCCTTCCCTACATTCGCTGGCAGAGCATACTGGAGCTATGATGACCGAACGCACCGACATCACCATTGCCTCGATCCACGGTAAGAGCCCGAACATCCATTCGAGCGCGTTCATCGCGCCGGGCTGCCGGATCATCGGTGACGTCGAGATCGGCCCCGATGCCAGCATCTGGTACAACTGCGTGATCCGCGCTGACGTGCACCGCATAGTGATCGGTGCGCGCACCAATATCCAGGATGGCACGGTGGTCCACTGTGACAGCCCCAAGCCGTCCAGACCTGACGGCTTTCCCACCATTATCGGCGATGACGTGCTGATCGGCCACATGGCGATGGTTCACGGCTGCACGCTGGAAGACCGCGCCTTCGTGGGCCTCGGGTCGATCGTGATGGACGGCAGCCATATCGAATCGGAAGGCATGCTCGCGGCCGGAGCGATGCTGACCGGCAAGCGCATCGGTGCAGGGCAGCTGTGGATGGGGCGCCCGGCCAAGTACCTGCGCGATCTTGACGACGCGGCGGTTGAAGTCCTTCAAGAAGGGGTGAAGCGCTATGTCGTCAATGGCCGGAACCACGCCGAGGCCCTTGGTCTGAAGGACTGATGGCTCGTCCGCGCGCGCTCCTGCCGCAAACCGAAGCGGTTCGCGCATTGATGGACGCAGAGGGGCGATTGGCCGTGCGTGTCACCCCCGGGGCGCGGATGGAGGCGTTGGAAATCGACGGCGACATGCTCTCCGCGAAAGTCCGCGCCAGGCCGGAGGACGGGAAAGCGAACGAAGCGGTGCGCCGACTGATCGCCTCCGCGCTCGGGGTGGCGCCGTCGCGGATCGAACTGTTGCGCGGCGCAACTTCGCGCGAAAAGCAGTTCAGGATCGATTAGAACGGGAAATCCGCCAACTGGCCAAGGTCATCAACGTGCAAGACATGGCCGCAATCCACAGGCTCGGCGGCCCGAAGATGAAAAAGGCGATTGCCCCCGCCGCCGCCCCGCAGGACAGCGCCGCCCACATTACCGCGAAGGGCCACGCCGGTGCCTGCGCCTTTCCGGCAAGGCCAGCACCGATCGATTGTCCTATCCGCACCAGCGCGCCGGTCAGATACGTGAGGGCCACCGGTGTCTCATCGCGCTGCAGGGCATTGTTGAGCGCGCCCATCGCCAGCACGAGGCAGGCCATCATCGCCGCGCGATAGCCGAGCGCCGCGAGTCCCGATCCTGTCGTCAGCAGAACGGTGACCAGCATCATCACCGCCGGCTTTCGCAATTTCCCGGCCTTGTGCGCGATAAAGCTTCCCGCAGCGACGCCGGTCAGGAAGCCGGTAATCAACAATGCCGGGATCCAGGCCCGCGCCCGGTCCGCGATGAGATCGGTCGCAAGCCGCGTCGTGTTGCCGGACATGAAGGAAACGAAATAGCGGTCGGCCGAAAGGTAGCCCACGGCGTCGACATAGCCCGCTAGAGCAGCGAGCGCCGCGGCAAGAGTCTTTCTGGATCGGTCGAGCCCCTGCACCGGGACATCTTATCCGCTTCACATCCCGCTGGCGAGTGCGATCAGCGGCCCATTCCGTTCGCAAGATCGGTGAGCACGTCGCCCATCGCTTTCGCCATATCGGCAGGTTCGGGAGCGACATCCGCGATCGCGCGCCGCATAGCCTCCGCCCACTGGTTGGCAGAGGCGGGCGTGATGGCAAAGCCGCGGTGGATGGTCATCATGCAGCGACCCGGATTATTGGTGAACCAGTCGCGCGGTCCTCCAGCCCAGCCAGCAAGGAACCGGGGTAGCGAACTGCGCATCGGTGTCAGGTCCTCGGCATGCATGGCACGAAGTTCGGCATAGGCCGGATCCTGTTCCATCAGGTCGTAGAAGCGCTCGCAGATCGCCTCGAACACCGGTGCGCCGCCCAGACGATCGAAGGGACTGCCAGCGTTTGCAGGCTTGGCGGGGGCGTGGGCGGTCACTGCTCTTTCTCCGAAAACACGGGGCTTATGCTGATGAGCTAGCAGCAAAGTTCCACGTGGAACTTGATTCCGGTCAATCGCCGGTCCTCAGTCGCGGATCATCGCCTGAAGTGTGGCGATGTGGTCCGCCTCATGTGCTGGCTTGTCGGCACGGATGCGGCTGATGCGGGGAAACCTCATCGCGAGGCCGGACTTGTGGCGTTTGCTGGCATGAACCGAATCGAACGCGACCTCGAAGACCAGCGACTTGTCTGTTTCGCGCACCGGGCCGAAACGATCCACGGTGTGATTGCGGACGTATCGGTCCAGCCACTTCAGTTCCTCGTCCGTGAAGCCGAAGTATGCCTTGCCTACCGGCAGCAACTCCGCGCCGGCGTCGGGGTCGCCGTCCCAGCAGCCGAACGTGTAATCCGAATAGAACGAACTGCGCTTCCCGGACCCGCGCTGCGCATACATCAGCACGCAGTCGATCAGCAGCGGATCCCGCTTCCACTTGTACCAGAGGCCGGTCTTGCGTCCAGCAACGTAAGGGCTGTCGCGGTGCTTCAGCATCACGCCTTCGATTGCGTCGTCGCGCGCGCGCTCGCGGATCGCGGTAAGGGCGGCGAAGTCGGCGGCCTCGATGACTTCGGAGATATCGAAGCGTTCGGGATCGAGCCGGGGGATGAGCGCTTCCAGACTCTGGCGGCGCTCGCTCCAGGGCAGGGCGCGCAGGTCTTCACCCTCGACGATAAGCGCATCGTAGAGCCGCACGAAGGCCGGCGCTTCGGCCAGCATCTTCTTCGACACGGCCTTGCGGCCCAGCCTTTGCTGCAGGGCGTTGAAGCTAGCCGCGCCGCCCTTGTCACCGCCCTGATGGCTGCCGCGCACGAGCAGTTCGCCATCGAGAACAGCGTCGATATCGAGTGCCTGCGCGATCTCCGGGAAGGTGCCCGAGATGTCGTCGCCCGAGCGCGAGTAGACCCGCGTTTCGCCGCCGGCGCGGACGACCTGGACGCGGATGCCGTCCCATTTCCATTCGGCGGCATAGTCCGTCAGGCTGACCTCGTCCTGTTCCAGCGGATGGGCCAGCATGAAGGGGCGGAACAGCGGGAGGTTTTCTGAATCGGGCGGGGCGGCGCCATGCGCGGCCCAGTCGAAGAGTGCGGCATAGGGCGGCTGCTGGCCGTGCCAGTGCTCCTCGACATCCTCTACCGGGACATCGAAGGCCTGGGCGAAGGCGGTCTTGGCGAGGCGCGCGGAAATGCCGATTCGCATCGCCCCGGTCGCCAGTTTGAGCAGGGCATAGCGTCCGCTGCCGTCGAGCCGGTCGAGCAGCCTGGGCAGTTCGCTCATGACGTTGGCGCGCGTCATACGGGACAGCGCGTCCACGGCTTCGGCGACCGTTGGCGGCGGTTCGGCGGGCGCTGTGTCGGGGCCAGGCCACAGCAGGCTTGCCGTCTCCGCCGAATCGCCGACGTATTCGCGGCTGAGCGTCCACAGCACCGGATCGACGCGCTCGCTCATCAGGTTACGGATCGTGGAACTCTTCACCGCCGGGAAATCGAGCCCGTCGGTTAGTGCGGCGAGCGCCCAGCCGCGATCAGGATCCGGCGTATCACGCAGGTAATCGGCGAGCAGCTTGAGCTTGGCGTTGCGGCTGCGGGTATAGACCAGCGCATCGAGAAGGGCGGAGAACGCCTCCATCAGTCGTCTTCGTCCTCGTAGCCGACCAGCGCGAGCGCACGGGCGCGGCGCTGGTTGAGCTGGCACCAGCGCAGCATCGCCTCCTCGCGCCCGTGGGTGATCCACGTTTCGGCCGGGTTCACATCGATCACCGTCTGGGTCAGTTCGTCCCAGTCGGCGTGATCGGAGATCACCAGCGGCAGTTCGACCATGCGCTGACGGGCGCGCTGGCGCACCTGCATCCAGCCCGACGCCATGGCGGTGATCGGATCGGGCAGGCGGCGGCTCCATCTGTCGTTGAGGGCGGAAGGGGGGGCGATGACCACGCTGCCGGCGAGTTCATCCTTGTCACCCGCGTCGGAAACAAGTCGCAGCGGGCCAAGGCTGACGCCCAGTTCCTCATAGAGCGCGCACATCCGCTCCATCGCGCCGTGGAGCCAGATCGTACGGTTATGGCCGGCGCGGCGCAGTTCGGCGATCAGTCGCTGCGCCTTGCCCAGGGCATAGGCACCGACAAGAACGCAGCGCTGCGGATTGGCGGCGAGGGCGGAAAGCAGTTTGCCGATTTCCTGTTCGGAAGAAGGGTGGCGAAACACCGGCAGGCCGAACGTCGCTTCGGTTATCAGCACGTCGCACGGGGTCACTTCGAAAGGCAGACATGTGGGATCGGGACGCCGCTTGAAATCACCGGTGACGATGATCCGCTCGCCTGCATGCTCGAGCAGGATCTGTGCGGAACCCAGGACATGCCCGGCCGGGATCCATGTGGCGCGCACGCCGCCAGGCAGCGCCACGGCCTCATGATAGGGCGTGGGCACTGCGCCTTCGTCTGTCGCATAGCGCAGCTTCATGATCGCCAGCGTTTCCGGTGTCGCGAAAGTCCGGCCATGGCCGCCCCGCGCGTGATCGGCATGGCCGTGCGTCACCAGCGCGCGGTCCACCGGCCGTGCGGGGTCGATCCAGCAATCGGCGGGTACGACGTGGATCCCCCACGGCTCGGGACGGATCCAGGAGAAATCGCGGGCCATGGATGCAAAATGGGGCGGAACCCCAAGAGGTTCCACCCCAATCGTTGTCGCAGCTCAAACTGCCGAAGTATCAGTCGTCGGTGCTGGCTTCCGGCTGGGTGCCTGTCTTGGTGGCCTTCTTGACCGGAGCCTTGCGCTTCTTGGAGACCTTCGGCGGCGCCGGGGTCAGCTCGAAGTTTAGGGCGTCCTCCTTCACCGAGACGTGGACCTCGCCGCCGTTCGCGAGCTTGCCGAACAGCAGTTCCTCGGCAAGCGGTTGCTTGACCTTCTCCTGGATGACGCGGCCCATGGGGCGGGCGCCGTAGAGGCGGTCATAGCCGCGATGGCCGAGCCATTCGCGCGCGTCGGAATCGAACTGGATGTGCACGTTCTGGTCCGCCAGCTGCAGTTCGAGCTGGAGGATGAACTTGTCCACCACGCGGCTGATCGTATCCTTGCCGAGATAGGCGAAGGGCACGATGGCATCGAGTCGGTTGCGGAATTCCGGTGTGAACATCAGCTTCACCGCCTCGTCTCCGGCATCCGCCTTCGATACGTCGCCAAAGCCGATCCCGGACTTCGCCATGTCCGACGCGCCCGCGTTGGTGGTCATGATGAGGACCACATTGCGGAAATCCACGGTCTTGCCATGGTGATCGGTCAGGCGGCCGTTATCCATCACCTGCAGCAGGATATTGAACAGGTCCGGGTGAGCCTTCTCGATCTCGTCGAGCAGCAGGACGCAGTGCGGCTGCTGGTCGATCGCGTCGGTAAGCAGGCCGCCCTGGTCGAACCCGACATAGCCCGGAGGCGCGCCGATCAGGCGGCTGACCGAATGGCGCTCCATGTATTCGGACATGTCGAAGCGCTGCATCGGGATACCCATGATGCTGGCGAGCTGCTTCGCGACTTCGGTCTTGCCGACGCCGGTGGGGCCGGAGAACAGAAACGAGCCGATCGGCTTGTCGGGATCGCGCAGGCCCGCGCGGCTCAGCTTCATCGCGGTCGAAAGGACCTCGATAGCCTTGTCCTGCCCGAACACCACACGCTTCAGGTCTCTTTCCAGACTGCCCAGCGCCTTCTTGTCGTCGGAACTGACCGACTTGGGCGGAATGCGCGCCATCGTCGCGATCACTGCCTCGATCTCGCGCGCGGTGATCGTCTTCTTGCGGCGGCTGGGCGGAACCAGCATCTGCATCGCGCCCACTTCGTCGATCACGTCGATCGCCTTGTCGGGCAGCTTGCGGTCGTTGATGTAGCGGGCCGAAAGCTCGACCGCGGTCTTGATCGCATCGGGCGTATACTTGACCTTGTGGTGGTCCTCGAAGGCCGAGCGCAGGCCCTTGAGGATCTTGATCGTGTCTTCCACCGAAGGCTCGTTGACATCGATCTTCTGGAACCGGCGCAGCAGGGCGCGGTCCTTCTCGAAGTGATTGCGGAATTCCTTGTACGTGGTCGAGCCGATGCAGCGGATAGTGCCACCCGAGAGCGCGGGCTTCAGCAGGTTGGAAGCGTCCATCGCGCCGCCACTGGTGGCGCCGGCGCCGATCACCGTATGGATCTCGTCGATGAACAGGATCGCGTGCGGCATCTTTTCCAGCTCGGAGACGACTTGCTTGAGGCGCTCTTCGAAATCACCGCGGTAGCGCGTACCCGCCAGCAGGCTGCCCATGTCGAGCGAGTAGATCACGGCTTCGGCCAGGACTTCGGGCACCTCGCCTTCGACGATCTTGCGGGCGAGTCCCTCGGCGATGGCGGTCTTGCCGACGCCGGGATCGCCTACGTAGAGCGGGTTGTTCTTCGACCGGCGGCACAGGATCTGGATCGTGCGGTCCACTTCGGGGCCGCGACCGATGAGCGGATCGACCTTGCCGCCCAGCGCCTTTTCATTGAGGTTGACGCAGAACTGATCGAGCGCGGAATCCTTCTTGCTGCCGCCGCCTTTGGCTTCGGCCTTGTCTTCCTGCGGTGTTGCGTTCTCGTCGTTGCCCTTGGGGCTGCGATCCTCGATCCGTTTCCCGCCCTTGCCGATGCCGTGGCTGATGTAGCTAACCGCGTCGAGGCGGCTCATGTCCTGCTGCTGCAGGAAATAGACGGCGTAGGAATCCCGTTCGGAAAACAGCGCGACAAGTACGTTGGCGCCGGTGACGGTGTCCTTGCCGGACGACTGCACGTGCAGGATCGCCCTCTGTATCACGCGCTGGAAACCGGCGGTCGGGGCGGGATCGCCCTTCTCCTCGGTCTTCAGCGACTGATACTCCTGGTCGAGATACTGGCGCACCACGTCGCCCAGATCGCCAAGGTCCACGCCGCACGCCTGCATGACCTGCGCCGCGTCCGGATCGTCGATCAGCGCGAGCAGCAAGTGCTCGAGCGTCGCATATTCGTGGCTCCGTTCAGACGCGTGAGACAGAGCCGAGTGCAGGGTCTTTTCAAGGCTTTGCGCGAAACTAGGCATCTAGGACACTTTCATTGGAAAGAGAGAACTCTCCTTGGGGGAGTGTGGGCATGTACTCGCTTGGAAAAACATATAGGATCGTTCGGGAAAGTTTCGAGATGCCGCCGCCGGAACGCCTGGCAACCGCGGCCCTTCCGGCCCGAGAGGCAAACCTGCGACGGTCAAGTTTTCCGCGGCCTGAACAGCGCCTCGGCAGCCACCATGTGCGCGGCCGATTTGCGCCGATGTTCCTGGATCCGGGCGATCTCTTGCTCGAGAAGAACGACGCGTGCATCGAGCTCATCCAGAGAATAGCTTTCCAGGCTTTCACTGGCGAGAAGGCTGGCGGCTCCAAGGGCTTCCTGATCCAGGCCGTCCCCAGGCGACCGCCGCCGCGGTCGATCGTCGTCGTCCATTGCGTCGCAGCATCGGACGGTAATTTGTTGCTGTCAATGGCCGAAAGTGGTTCCCCTTGCATAGTCCACTGTGGCAACAGGATAACCATGTTAGCTGACTTGCCCATTACGATACCTCATACGATGACCGTCGTCGGCTTCGATGCGCCCGGCGGACCGGAAGTCTTGCAGCCTTCGGCCGTGCCGGTGCCGAAGCCGGGCGAGGGCGAAGTGCTCGTCAAGGTTGCCTATGCCGGCGTGAACCGGCCCGATGTCGTCCAGCGCATGGGCAACTATCCCCCGCCGCCGGGCGCATCGCCCATTCCGGGCCTGGAAATTTCGGGCACCGTCGCGGCGTTGGGCACTGGCGTGGCCGATTGGGGGATCGGGCAGCCGGTCTGCGCGCTCGTCTCCGGCGGAGGCTATGCCGAATATTGCATTGCCAAGGCGGCGCACTGCCTGCCGGTGCCCGAGGGACTGCCGCTCGACGAGGCTGCGGCGCTGCCCGAAACGCTGTTCACCGTGTGGCACAACGTGTTCGAGCGCGGTCATGTGCGCGAGGGCGAGACGATGCTGGTCCATGGTGGCACCAGCGGTATCGGCACGGTGGCGATCATGCTGGGCGCGCTGTTCGGCGTGAAGGTGATCGTCACCTGCGGATCACCGGAAAAATGCGCGCGGGCCGTGGAAATCGGCGCGGCCCATGCGATCGACTACAAGGCCAGCGACTTCGTGGAGGAAGTGCACAAGATCACGGACGGCGAGGGTGTCGATCTGGTGCTCGACATGGTCGCGGGCAGCTATGTCGCGCGCAATCTCAAATGCCTTGCCATGGGTGGGCGCCACGTGACGATCGCGGTGCAGGGCGGCACCAAGGCAGAGATCAACATGGCCGTAGTCATGACCCGCCGCTACACCCTGACCGGATCCACCCTGCGGCCCCGCTCCAACGAGTTCAAGGCGCTTCTTGCCCAGGAAATCCGCGAAGTGGCGTGGCCGCTGGTGGAGCAGGGGGCGCTGCGTCCGGTCATGGATACGCGCTTCCCGCTGGCCGAAGCCGCCGCCGCCCATCGCCGCATGGAAGCGGGGGACCACGTCGGCAAGATCGTGCTGGAGGTGTAAGCGCCGGCGTGGCACATAAACCGCCATGGACGAGCTGACGCTTCACGAAGACCCGCGTAGCGGCAACTGCTTCAAGATCAGGCTGACGGCGGCGCTGCTTGGCCTGCCGCTGAAGCGGGTCCGGTACGACATCATGAAGGGCGAGACCCGCACGCCTGAATTCCTGCGCGACGTCAACGCCAACGGGCGCATACCCGTGCTGCAGGTGGGCGACCGCTTCCTGCCCGAAAGCAATGCCGCGTGCTGGTATCTGGCCGAAGGCTCGCCGTTGATCCCGGCCGATCGTTTCGGCCGCGCCGACATGCTGCGCTGGATGTTCTTCGAGCAGTACAACCACGAGCCGAATGTCGCCACGCTGCGATTTTGGCTGATGTTTGTCGGCGAGGCGAATCTCAACCCGTACCAGCAGGGCCAGATCATGCCCAAGCGCGCCGCCGGCGAGGCCGCCCTGGCGGTGATGAACGAGCATCTGGAAACGCGCGACTGGATGGTCGGCAACGCTGCCACGCTGGCGGACGTGTCGCTCTATCCCTATACCCATGTCTGCGAAGCTGGCGGGTTTCGACTGCATGACTATCCAGGGATAGTGCGCTGGATCGAGCGGGTAGCCGCACTGCCCGGATATGTGGCGATGGACTGAACCGAAGCGCCGATAGAACGCCGGACAGGAAATATCGCCGTTTCGCTTGCCGAATCCTCAAATATTGCCTAGATCAGCCTGGTACGGCCGCTCCGCGTGGGGCGGCCCTTATTGTTTCCGCCGGAGATAGAGACATGAGCCAGCCAACTCCGCTGATGCCGCACGCGACCGCCTCGTGGCTGGTCGATACCACTGCGCTGACCTTTGAACAGATCGCCGAATTCTGCGGTCTGCACATTCTTGAGGTGCAGGCCATGGCCGACGATCTCGCGTCGAGCAAGTACACCGGACGCGACCCTGTGCGCGCCGGCGAACTGACGATGGAAGAGATCGAAAAGGGGCAGGCCAACCCCGATTACAAGCTGCGGATGCACAAGGCACCGGTGACGGTAAGCCGTACCAAGGGGCCGCGTTACACGCCGGTTTCCAAGCGTCAGGACAAGCCGGACGGTATCGCATGGATTCTGCGCAACCATCCCGAGGTTTCGGACGCGCAGATCGGCAAGCTGATCGGTACGACTCGCAACACCATCGCGGCCATCCGCGACCGTTCGCACTGGAACATCGCCAACATCACGCCCAAGGACCCGGTCACGCTGGGCCTGTGCTCCCAGCGCGAACTTGACGCGATCGTCGCCAAGGCCGCGAAGAAGGCCGGCATCGAGGACGACGGCCAGAGCGATGAGCGGCTGGTCGACGACCGTGAGGCGCTGATCGAGGAACTGCGCGCCGAGCGTGAGGCTGCTGCCAAGGCTGCCAGCGAAGCTGCGCAGGAAGCCGAAGCCGCGGCCTGGCTCGAAGCCAAGCGCGCCGCCGAAGCCGCCGGAGAGCGCAGCGAGTAACTACCGGTTCGGCGTGACTGTCGGATGCGTTAACAACTGAACACAATCTCCTTGATCGTTGCTCGGGGTGGCCACACAAGCACGCCATGCCCGAGCAGAACGGTCCTGAAGCCTGGCGGCAACGCTATGTGCATCCCTGCGATTGGACCGCTGATTTTCCTCCGTTGGCAGTCACGGAGATGCTTGCGGAAAGCGTGCGGCGCCATCCTGACCGGGTGCTCGTGGACTTCATGGGTCGCGAGTTCACCTACGAGGCCATCGAAGCGGATGCACGCCGCTTCGCGGCAGGGCTCCAGGCGATGGGCATCGTCAAGGGCGACCGGGTCGGCATCTATCTGCCCAATGTCCCGATATTCGTGTCTGCCTATTACGGTGCGATGATGGCGGGCGCCGTCGTCGTGAGTTTCTCGACGATGAGCCCTGGCGAGGAGTTTCTCACCCAAGTGGCTGATTCCGGCGCTCGCATCCTCGTCACGATCGATGATGCGAGGCTTCTGGAGAACGCCGAGGAGACATTGAAGGAAGGCATGGTCGAGCGGCTGGTGGTGGCGAGGTTCGCTTCGCTTCTGCCGTTCTGGCTGAGTGTGCGCCTGCGTCTCTTCCACAGGCGTTTTGCGGCAGCGGTGCGCGGGAGGCCGGGAGTCGTCGAATGGTCGGAGGCATTGGCCGACGGACCGCTCGTGCCCGTGGCCATCGACCCCCTGCTGGATGCGGCGATGCTGCAATATACCGGCGGCACTACCGGCGCGCCCATAGCCGCCATTCTCAGCCATCAGAACATTGCCTCCGCCGCCCGCCAATTCGTAGCCGTCGAGCCGCATTCCCATGCGCGCCATGTCATCGTGGGCACGCTCCCGCTGTTTCACATCTTCGGCAACATTTGCGTGCTGAATGCCGCAGTCTCTGGTGGCGGGACGATTGCGATGTTGCCGCACTTTCGCGCTGGTCAAGTGCTTGCCACCATCGAGAGGACTAAAGCGACGACGATGCCGGGTGTGCCTGCGATGTTCCGGGCACTGCTGGATTATCCTACGCTGGAAAAACACGACCTTTCCAGTCTGTTTACCTGCATATCGGGCGGGGCGCCGATGCTTGCCGAACTGAAACGGAGTTTCGAGAAGGCCACGGGGGCAAAACTCGTGGAAGGATATGGCCTGACCGAGGCGGCCGGCGTCGTTGCCGCAAATCCTTTCGATGGCAGGGAAAAGGCGGGCACGGTCGGTCATCCGCTTCCCGCCACCCATTTGCGCCTGCTCGACCGCGAAGATCCGGCGCGCGATGCAGTGGCGGGAGAGGCGGGAGAGCTTGCCGTGTCGGGGCCGCAGGTGATGCTTGGTTACTGGCACGTCGAACCCGGCAATCAGCCGTTCGTCGAACATGAAGGCAAGCGGTGGCTCAGGACCGGAGACATCGCGTCGATCGACGAGGATGGCTATGTGAGCCTGATCGACCGGGTCGACGATATTATCGCGGTGGACGGTTCGCGCGTTTCACCGGCACGGGTGGAGCAGAAGTTCTCCAGTCACCCCGAGGTACGCGATGTCATGGTAGTCGGCAAAACCGGCGACGACGGTCGGCTGACGCTCAGGGGGTTTGTTGTGCTTGAGCCATCGAGCAAGGCGAGCGAAGTGGAACTGCTGTTGTGGATCAATGACCGCGTCAGCCGGCATGACCGCATCGAAAGCATCGAGGTGAGGACCACCCTGCCGCGCACCGCCCTGGGCAAGCCCGATCGCAAGGAGCTGTAGGCATGGCTGCGGGTAAGGCGGTGTTTACGGTTTGCCTTTGAGCGCGGCCACACACGCCGCCCGGTCTACCTCCTGCCCATCCGAGGACCTGCGGGCATCGACGTAAGTCGCCACGGGTTCGCGCGAAGTCGACGTGGGATAGAGATAGATGTCGAGCACGCAGGGCGTTCCGGTGAACTGCAACTTGCGTGCGTCGCCCTCCCACACGTCGAGCCGGGGAGTGCCGAACTCCCGCTTGAGCTGGTTTTGCGTCGCCCCGATCACGCCCTGCAGGCCCGGGATCGACTGGAATTGCGGATCGCGCGGAGCGGTGCGGATCGGCTGGCGGACCGAGGGAACGGCCGAGCCGCCGCGCGGAGGGCGGGTCGTGCCGACGGCCCCACCCGCGCAGGCAGCAAGCAGGAGGGCGAGCGAACAGGCGGCGAGCGGGCCGCGCATGCGATGAAGGGCACTCGCCCGTGACAGCGTTTCCATAGGCAACGAGCGCATCGCGCGCAGCCGGCCGCCTGTCAACCGCGCGCTGCCGGCCGGCGCTTGCGGAGCGGCAGGACGCACGCTACTCGCGGTCCGTCGCCACCAATCCGCAATCGAGGACATAACTACCCATGACGCAGCCCACCCTGGACGTCATCGCTATAGGCAATGCCATTATCGACGTCATTGCCAACTGCTCCGACGCCAGGATCGACGAACTCGGGCTCGCCCGCGGTGGCATGATGCTGATCGACGCCGATCAGGCGCGCAGCCTGTACGATGCGATGGGCCCCGCGCGCGAGATTTCCGGCGGCTCAGCCGCGAATACACTGGCTGGCCTTGCGGCACTGGGTGCGAAATGCGGTTTCGTGGGGCAGGTGGCCCAGGATCAGCTGGGCGAGGTATTCACCCATGACATTCGCGCTGCGGGCATCGACTTTTCGGTTCCCGCCCGCGCCGGCGATCCGCCGACGGCGCGCTGCCTGATCTTCGTGACACCGGATGGCCAGCGCACGATGAACACTTTTCTCGGTGCATCGCACTACCTGCCTGCCGAAGCGCTCGACGAAGCGGCGATCGCCCAAGCAGCAGTGCTCTATCTCGAAGGCTACCTGTGGGATCCGGAAGAGCCTCGCGCCGCGATGCGCAAGGCCATCAGCGCAGCGCGCGGCGCGGGTCGCAAGATCGCCTTCACCCCCTCGGAAAGCTTCGTGATCGATCGCCATCGCGGCGACTTCCTTTCGCTCATCGCCGAGGGGCAGATCGACGTCCTGTTCTGCAACGAGCACGAAATGGCGGCGCTGACGGGCGAACCCGAGTTCGAGGCGGGGATCGCGCAGCTTGCGCCGAATATCCCGGTACTGGTCGTCACGCGCGGTGCCAACGGCGCGGTGGCAATCGCGGACGGCGTCCGTTCCGTCGTCACCGCCGAGCCGATCGACCGCGTGGTCGATACCACCGGCGCCGGCGATCTTTTCGCTGCGGGTTTCCTCTTCGGGCATGTTCGTGGCATGCAGGTGGAGGATTGTCTTCGCCTCGGGGCGATCTGCGCGGCCGAGATCATCTCGCACTACGGCGCACGGCCCGAGCAGGACCTGAAGGCATTGATCGCCCAGCGCATGGGATGACGACAACAGGGGAAGCGTATTGACCTGTCCGGCACTGATCGACTTCGAAGCGAGCTGCCTGCCGGAATACGGGCAATCCTTTCCCATCGAGGTCGCCATCGCCCGGATCGACGGACGCAGCGCCGCATGGCTGATCCGGCCCGCCGAGGCATGGAAGTACTGGGACTGGTCCGACGAAGCCGAGGCGCTGCATGGGATCAGCCGCGAGTTGCTGGAGCGGGAAGGGCTTCCGCTGCACCAGGTTCTGGCCGAGATGCGCCAGTTCGTGCACGATTGCGACGTCTATGCAGATGCGGACCTGGATGAATACTGGCTCGAGGTGCTGTGCCAGGCCGCGGGCGAAAAACTGCCCTTTCCGGTCCGTTACCTCGGCGAACTGCTGAAGAAGCGCGGTTATACGCGGGGGCAGGTGGTGTCGGCGCTGGAGGAGGCAAAGCGGCGGCTGCCGCGCGAACACCTCGCCCGCGAGGACGCCAAGCGACTGGCCATGGCGATAAAGCTGTTGCTCGACATGCCGCCCCAGGGGCTCAGCTACTGACTGTTCGCTTCAGGGCTGCTGCGCGTCCTGTTCCTTTCCCTGTGTTTCGATGGCCTGCAGGCGGGCGAGGCACTCTGTCTTGCGCTTGTCACGCGCCTGTGAGAGCGGTCCTGCCATCGAAGCGGGCAGGGCGCAGTCGCGCGCCGGGCGGATCGGATGTTTGGCGAGGCAGCCCGAGCGGGTGCTGAACAGGTTGTCGGCGCAATCCTCGAACGCGGACTGGTCGGCGTCGTGCAGCGTCTGGCAGCTTTGGTTCCATCGCTGCTTGTAGGCCATTTCGGCAAAGCCGACGCAGGAATCGTATTCGCCTTGCGCTGCCGCGGCGATCTTCGCACGTTGGGCAAGGCCGCGCTGGCGGGCTTCGGAAGATGCCTTGCGCTCGGCCATCTCCTCGCTCTGCCGCCGGATCTCCTGAGAGGGCAGGAAGATGCCGTAGTAAAAGCCGATCCCACTTCCCGCCAGCAGCACGGCCAGCGCGATGCAGATCTTCAGGATGGCGTCGCTGCGATCAAGCATCGCGGGATTCGCGCGCCGCTTCGCGCCAGCCGATGTCGCGGCGGCAGAAGCCGGTCGGGAAATCTATGGCGTCGACCGCGGTATAGGCATTTCGCTGCGCCTCGGTGACAGTCCTGCCGCGTGCGGTCACGTTCAGCACGCGCCCGCCGCTTGCCACCAGTGCGCCGTCGCTGAGCGCGGTGCCGGCATGAAAGACCTTGGTGCCGCCGGTTTCGGCGTCAGCGATCCCGGAGATGCTGCCACCCTTCGCCGGCGTGCCCGGATAGCCCTGCGCCGCCACAACCACGGTCAGTGCGGTGTCCGGCGAAAAGCGCGGCGGTTCGATGGCGCCAAGGCGGTTCTCGGCGCAGGCATGGAGCAGTTCGACCAGATCGGATTCGAGCCGGAGCAGCATGACCTGGCATTCGGGATCGCCGAAGCGGCAGTTGTACTCGATCAGCTTCGGGCCGTCCGCCGTCAGCATAACGCCCAGGAACAGCACGCCCGAATAAGGCATGCCCTCGTCGGCCAAAGTCTTGACCGTCGGTGCGATGATCCGCGTCATCGCCTCGCCTTCCAGTGCCGGGGTCAACACCGGGGCAGGGCTATAGGCGCCCATGCCGCCGGTATTGGGGCCGATATCGCCATCACCCACGCGCTTGTGGTCCTGTGCGGAGGCGAAGGGCAGGATGGTGGAGCCGTCAGTAAGAGCGAAGAAGCTCGCCTCCTCGCCCTCCAGGAATTCCTCGATCACTGCCTCTGCACCGGCCTCGCCGAAGCGTCCGGCAAAGATGTCGCGCACTGCGTCCTCCGCCTCGGCCATCGTCATCGCCACGGTAACGCCCTTGCCGGCCGCGAGGCCGTCCGCCTTGATGACAACCGGCGCGCCGAAACGGGCGAGCGCCGCCATGGCGTCCGCCTCGCTGGAAACGCGCTCGTAGCCGCCGGTGGGGATATTGGCGCGGGCGCACAAATCCTTGGTGAAGCCCTTGGACCCTTCGAGCTGGGCCGCCGCCTTGCTTGGGCCGAACACCGCGAAGCCCTTGTTCCGCAGCGAATCGGCAAGGCCGTCCACCAGCGGCGCTTCAGGTCCTATGACGATGAGGCCGATGACGTTATCCTCGCAGAACGCGATCACGGCGGCGTGGTCGGTGGCATCGAGGCCGATGCAGGTCGCGTGATCGGCGATGCCCGGATTACCCGGCGCTGCCCACAGCGCGCTGCACAGCGGGGATTGCGCCAGCTTCCAGGCCAGCGCATGTTCGCGGCCGCCCGAGCCCAGAAGAAGGATGTTCATTTCCCGTGCCTTTCCAAGACGACGAATTTGCCGATGGTCGTTCCGGGGGGCTGGTAGCGAAGCAGGGCGCGGGCGACAACGCCGCGCCGCTTTCCATCAGCGAGATTTCGGCAATCCTGAAGCGCGCGGTGGAGGACCAGTTCGGTTTCGTCCGCCTGCGGGGCGAGCTTTCCGGCGTGAAACGGGCGGCATCAGGCCACCTCTACTGCTCCCTGAAGGACGACAAGGCGGTGATCGACGGCGTGATGTGGCGGGGCGGCGCCCAGCGCCTCGCCTTCCGGCCCGAAGACGGCGTCGAGGTGATCGCCACCGGCAAGCTCACCACGTATCCGGGGCGCTCAAAGTACCAGATCGTCATCGAGAGCATGGAGATCGCCGGGGAAGGCGCGCTTCTCGCGCTGCTGGAGAAGCTGCGCGCCCGGCTGGCGGACGAAGGCCTCTTCGCGCCCGAGCGCAAGCGCGCGCTGCCGTTCCTGCCGCGCGTCATCGGCGTCGTGACGTCACCCACGGGCGCCGTGATCCGTGATATCCTGCACCGCCTTGAGGATCGCTTTCCAACCCACGTTCTCGTCTGGCCGGTGCTGGTCCAAGGCGAAGGCGCGGCGCAGCAGGTTGCCAACGCGGTCAGAGGTTTTTCAGCGATCGCCCCCGGCGGCCCGGTGCCTCGCCCCGATCTGGTGATCGTCGCGCGCGGCGGCGGCTCGATCGAGGATCTGTGGAGCTTCAACGAGGAAGTCGTGGTTCGCGCGGTCGCCGAATCGCAGATACCTGTCATCTCTGCCGTTGGGCATGAGACCGACACCACGCTGTGCGATCATGCAGCCGATCGCCGCGCGCCAACGCCGACCGCCGCTGCCGAAATGGCGGTGCCGGTCCGCGCGGAACTTCGCGCCCAGCTGGACGAACTGGCGCTGCGCAAGCGCCGCTGCGCGCTGCGCCCGGTCACGCTGGGGCGCGAACGCTTGGAGGCGCGGGTGCAGCGCTTGCCCAGGCCCGACGCCATCCTCGCGGCAAAGGCGCAGAAGCTGGACGATCTGTCCGAACGCCTGCGGCGCGGCCTGCAGGATCAGGAACGGACCAAGCGCCGCCTGCTCGATTCCGCTGCCGCCAAGCTATCGCTGCCGCTGCTGCGCCAGCGCGTTCTTGTCAGCGGCGAACGGCTGGAGCGCGCGGGCCTGACCCGGACCGTACTGGACCGCCGTCTGGAGCGTGCAAAGGCTGCCCTGGCGCCGATAGATCGCGTCATGCCCCAGCTTGATCCACGCGCACCGCTGCAACGCGGCTATGCGCTGGTGACGAATTCGCAGGGCCAGGCACTGACGGACCGGGAGAAGGCCGCGCGGGAGTCTTCGCTGGCGCTCGAATTCCGTGACGGCAGGCTGTTGGTCACGGTCGGTTCAGACGCAGTCGTGCATGAACCGGCATTGCCTGCTCCTGCTCCAAGGCGGCCTGCGCGCCCGAAGGCCGACGAAGCGCGGCAGGGCGATTTGTTCTGACCCAAAGCCTCTGCTAGGTAATGCCCATGCTTATGTCTGCCGCCGACCGGCCCGCTACGCTCAGCTATGGTCCCAACGGATTTCGGGTCCTCTCGCCAGGCCATTTCGTCGCCTGTAGTGTGACCGGCGAAAAAATTCCGCTCGAGGAACTGCGCTATTGGAGCGCCGACCTGCAGGAAGCCTATGCCAGTGCCGAAGTCGCCACCCGGCGACTTCTCGGACAGGCATGACCATCCCTGCTTTTCGGGCATTATCGCTGATCGCTGGAGGAACCGGAGCCGTCGTCGCTCTGGCAATGATGCCCGGCGCGCCTGCCGTGTCCGCCGAGCGCGGGACAGCGCCGATATCGCCCGGCGCGGCGCCGCGCATTTCGCAGCTTTCGTACAACGGCGAACTGACACAGGGCGGATGGATCAGGGGCAAGGCGCCCGCCGGCACCCGTTCGCTGCTGCTCGATGGGCAGCCGGTGAAAATTGCCGCCGACGGCTCATGGTTTGCCGCGTTCGATCGGGATGCGGCCCCGCAGGCGACACTGTCGGTAATCGCGGCGGATGGTTCGGTAAGCCGGCAGCCATTGCCGGTGGGGCGCCGCGCGTGGCAGATCGAGAACGTCAACATCGCGCGCAGGGCTGACGGGCCGAGCGCTGCCTTCATGGCGATCCGCGCGCCCGAACTTGCCCGCATCGGCGCGGCAAGGCAGTTGGATACCGGCGCGCAGGGCTGGCGGCAGCAGTTCGTATGGCCGGTGAAAGGCCGCATATCCGGCCGTTTCGGTTCCCAGCGCATCTATCACGGTGAGCCCGGCAGCTATCACTCGGGCCTCGATATCAGCAGCGGCACCAGCGGTACGCCCTTCGTCGCGCCTGCCGACGGGGTGGTGATTCTCGCGGCGGAAAAGCCCTTTACGCTGGAAGGCAACCTCCTGATGCTTGACCACGGCGCGGGTCTCAATAGCGCCTTCCTTCATTGCTCGCAGATTTTGGTGAAGGAAGGCGATTACGTGAAGCAGGGGCAGGTGATCGGCAAGATCGGCATGACCGGGCGCGCTACCGGCCCCCATCTTCACTGGTCCATCAAGTGGAACGATGCGCGTCTCGACCCGCTGCTGTTCACCGGCCCGATGAACTGAACGCCGCACTCGCTCTTGCGGCGGCGGCCCGATCAACTATTCAGCTATTGTGCGCCGCAGCATTGCCCTTCTGATCCTGATCCTGTTCGCCGGGAGCACCTGGGTCCGCTCGCCGCGAACCGAGCGCCAGGCAACGCTTTCGGTTGCTTTCGAGCCGATCCCGGTGTCGGGACGGCCGGACTACGCCGAACATTTGGGGAAGTTCCGGTTCGAGGCTGCGTGGCACCTGGCGAGCCAGTCCCGTCACTTCGGCAGCTATTCGGCCCTGCTCGCGATGCCGGACAAGAGTTTCCTCGCGATCAGCGACGACGGCCATTACCTGCGCTTCACCTTGCCCGGCGCCGCGTCCCACCAACTGAAGGCAGGCCCGCTGCTGGAGGAGGTTTCCGAACACAAGTCCGACAAGGACATCGAATCGGCGACGCGTGATCCACGAACGGGGAAGATCTGGCTCGCCCTGGAAGGAGCGAATTCGGTCTACCTGCTGAACCCCGATCTCGCGGCCGTCCGCATGAAAGCGCCGGCTGCGATCGCGGGGTGGGGCACAAATGCTGGCGCGGAAGCGATGACTCGCCTCACCGATGGGCGCTTCGTGCTGCTGCGAGAGGCCTTCGACGGCAGCTTCGAAACACGCCGGCACGACGCGGTCGTGTTCGAAGGCGATCCCACAGTCGGCGCGAGATCGTGGCATTTTGTGTTCGATGGCCCCGAGGGCTTCAGCCCGACCGACATGGCGCAGCTCCCCGACGGGCGGTTGTTGATCCTGATGCGCCGTCTGGTGTGGCCGATGCCGCAGCGTTTTGCCGGGCGCCTCGCCATCGGCGACCCGCGCCGGATTAAGCCCGGACAACCGTGGAAGGTGAAGGAAGTGGCCCGGATCGCCTCCAGCATGCCGGTCGACAATTTCGAAGGCCTCGCGGTCACGCCCTCCGTGGATGGACGGCTGGCGGTATGGATCATCTCGGACGACAATTTCGGCGTCCTCCAGAAGACGATCCTCTGGAAGCTATCGGTCGACCCGCGCGAATTGCCTTAAAGGTACCACCGTGCACACGGCAAAAGGCGCGCAGGATGGTTCCTGCACGCCTTGCATCGGCTAACCTGTCCGGCTCTCCCGCGGGAGAGCCCGGTCGATCAGGCGGCCTGCTTCTTCTTGAGCTCGCGCTTCACCTTGAGGGCGCGCGGGGAAAGCTTCGTGTCCGAAGACTTGAGCAGCCAGTTGTCGAGACCGCCGTTGTGCTCGACCGAACGCAGGCCGTGCGTCGAGACGCGGAACTTGAAGCTGCGGTCCAGCCCTTCAGACATCAGGGTGACGTTCTGGAGATTGGGCAGGAAGACGCGCTTGGTCTTGTTGTTGGCGTGGCTGACGTTGCAGCCGACTTGGCGGCCTTTGCCGGTCAGTTCGCAGATGCGGGACATGTCTACTCTCGCTCGAAAAAATCTGTTGCCGTTTGTACGGGAAGGCGCGCCCTTACCGATTCACCCGGGCAAGGTCAAGTTGCACGGGCCAAGTTGCATGGCGGAATTGCGCGCGCTAGCGCCGTCGCATGAGCAGATGGCCGCTTCCCGAATACATGCAGCACGCCTTGGCGCAAGCCCGCGAGGCCGCCGATTCGGGCGAGGTGCCGATCGGTGCCGTCATCGTGAAGGATGGCCAGGTGATCGCCGCAGGCCGCAATCGCCCGCGAGAGCGGCACGATCCCACCAGTCACGCGGAGATGGAGGCGATACGTGCGGCGGCTCGCCTGCTCGGCAACGAACGGCTGGAAGACTGCGAGCTGTGGGTGACGCTTGAGCCTTGCGCGATGTGTGCGGGCGCCATCGCCCATTCGCGAATCGCGCGGCTCTATTATGCGGCTTCCGACCCCAAGGGCGGCGCGGTCGAACATGGCGCGCGGGTGTTCGAGCACGAGCAGTGCCTGCACCGGCCTGAGGTCTATGCAGGCATCGGCGAGGCCGAATCGGCGCAGTTGCTGCGTGATTTCTTCCGCGCGCGGCGCTGAAGCCGGACAGGGTTCAAAGCCCGCGCCAGATTTTCAGCGATGCCGAATCGGCCGGTCCGAAACGCCGGCTGTCGCAGGCCGCCGGTCTGAAGTCCTTGCCGTAGCAAAGTCGCACTTCACGCAGCCATCCGCTGCGGCTGAGATCGACGCCAACCTGATCGCGTCTCCAGTCGGGGTTGGCGGCGAGGAATTCGCTCCTCAAGTCTCCGACGGTAAGGTTCTTGTTCCGCGATAGCCGATCCGCGTCCGGCCAGCGAATGGAGCGCCACAGGATGGCGCTGACGTTGAAGTAGGTTTCCGCCCTGCCCGTCATGCAGGTGCCGTGCTTGGCCCATTCGTGGGCCAGGAGCCGGGGTGAGGGCGTCATGCACAGATGGCGGCGAACGATCGCTGCAGAGGGTGGACGCCCCTGTGCGCACCACTGCGGGGACGCTCCCTGCCGCGCCTCCGGCCACAGGCCGTGAAGTACGAAGCCGAACCGGCCGTTCTGCCGTGAGCACTGCATCGAACGGGAATCGCCGCTGGTCTTGCAATAGTCCGGCGACCAGCTGGCCGCGAGCGTGTAGCCCGCGACCGGCGCCCGGCGGGCTGGGCTGTCCGGCTTGATCGGCGCGATTGGCGCAACCGCCCCCGGAATCGCGCACTGATAGGCTTGCGCGGACGAGGTGGCCGGGGTCAGCAGCGCGGCACCCCCAACGGTCATCAGTATTGTCAGCGCCGCATGATGGCTCATGGGCGGATCACAACGGGGAGAAGTCTAGCCCGATGTCGGCGGCGGGGGCGCTCTGCGTGAGCCGGCCGACCGAAACGTAGGTCACGCCGGTCGCGGCGATCGCGGCGATGGTCGTCAGGTTCACCCCGCCCGAAGCTTCCGTCGGGACGCGCCCGGCGACCAGGCCAACGGCCTCGCGCAGCATGTCCGGGCCCATGTTGTCGAGCAGCAGGTGGTGCGCGCCGGCGGCAATCGCCGGTTCGATCTGGTCGAGGTGATCGACCTCGCAGATGATCTGTTTCACACCCGCCGCTGCGGCGCGCGCGACGGCCGGGCCTACGCCGCCGGCTACAAGGACATGGTTGTCCTTGATCATGGCCGCGTCCCACAAGCCCATGCGGTGGTTCTTGGCCCCGCCCATGCGCGTGGCGTATTTTTCGAGGTGACGCAGGCCAGGAATGGTCTTGCGGGTATCCAGCAGCGTGGCGTGTCCGTCCATCGCATCGACATAGGCGCGGGTCATCGTCGCGATGCCCGAGAGGTGTTGCACGGTGTTGAGCGCAGCCCGCTCGGCGGTCAGCATCGCGCGGGCATTGCCGGTGAGGCGCATGAGGTCAGACCCAGCGCCCACCTGTGCGCCTTCCTCCACCAGCAGCTCGATCTGCATGTCCGGATCGAGCGCGCGGAAAAACGCCGCCGCTATCGGCAGGCCGGCTACGGTTATCGCGTCACGCGAATCCATCACGCCCGAAAAGCGTGCATCGGCATCGATCACGCTTTCCGAGGTAACGTCATGACCCCCTCCGGGTAGCCCGGCGCCCAGATCCTCGGCCAGGGTGGCATCGACGAAGGCTGACAGATCGAAGCCGGGGATCGCGAATGCGGTCATCGCAGCCACGATCAGCCGGCGATGCCTGCCGCCGCGAGGACGGCGGAGGTGAGGACGTCGGGCACGATCGCCGTCATCGGCACGACCTGCACCGGGTTCTCCATGCCGAGCAGCATGGGGCCGATGTTGGTCGCGCTGCCGAACTCGCGCAGCAGCTTGGCCGAGATGTTGGCCGACTGCAGGCCCGGCATGATCAGCACGTTGGCAGGCGCTGTCAGGCGGCAGAACGGATAGAGGGCCATGATCTTCGGATTGAGTGCGGCGTCGGGTGCCATCTCGCCCTCGTACTCGAAGCCGGGCTTCCTCTCGTCCAGGATCTGGATCGCGCCGCGGACCGTATCCAGCCACTTGCCTTCGGGATTGCCGAAGGTGGAGTAGCTGAGGAACGCGACGCGTGGTTCATGGCCCAGCTTGCGGGCGACAGCGGCGGTTTCGGTGGCGATTACCGCCAGTTCTTCCGCGTTGGGACGCTCGTTGATGGTGGTGTCCGCCATGAACACGGTGTGATGCTTGCCGACCAGCATGTGGATGCCGAACGGCAGCTTGCCCGGCGCCGGATCGAGGACCCGGCGTACTTCCTTTATCGACTGGGCGAAGGGGCGGGTCATGCCGGTGATCATCGCGTCGCCCACGCCCATCTTCAGCAGGCCGGCTGCGAAGACGTTGCGATCGGTGTTGCACATGCGCTGGATGTCGCGCTGCAGGAAACCGCGACGCTTGAGCCGCTCATAGAGCATCTCCACCATCGGGCCGACGTGCTCCGACACCATTGAGTTCTCGATGCGGTAGCTATCCGGGTCGGCAACGCCGAGTTCGGCCATCTTCTGCTTGATCGCCGGCGTTCGGCCGACGAGGATCGGCTCGCCGTAGCCGAAATCGCGATATTGGATCGCCGCTCGCAGGACGACCTCGTTGTCGGCCTCGGCAAAGATTACCCGCTTCGGATTGGCCTTTACCTGCGCATAGACGCGCGTCAGGACCGAAGTCGTCGGATTGAGGCGCGCCTTCAGCTCATGGCGATAGGCGTCGAAGTCATCGATCGGCTTGAGCGAGACGCCCGAATCCATCGCCGCCCTGGCTACGGCGGACGGGACCACTTCCATCAGGCGCGGATCGAAAGGAGCGGGAATGATGTAATCGCGGCCGAACTGCTGTGCCTCGCCGTAAGCGACCGCCACTTCCTCGGGAACCTGCTCGCGAGCGAGCTCGGCTATGGCGCGGGCGGCGGCGATCTTCATTTCCTCGTTGATCGCGGTCGCACGCACATCGAGCGCGCCGCGGAAAATGAAGGGGAAGCCGAGCACGTTGTTGACCTGGTTCGGATAGTCAGACCGGCCGGTGGCGACGATCGCGTCAGGACGCACTGCCTTGACTTCCGGCGGCGTGATTTCGGGATCGGGGTTGGCCATCGCGAAGATGATCGGCTCGGCGGCCATGCGCTTGACCATCTCCTGTGTCACCGCCCCCTTGGCGGACAAGCCCAGGAAGACGTCGGCGTCCTGCAGCGCCTCAGCGAGCGTGCGCTTGTCGGTCATGACGGCATGGGCCGACTTGAACTGGTCGACATTCTCACGGCCCGGGTAGATGACGCCGCGCGTGTCGCACACCAGCACGTTTTCGTGCCGTACGCCCATCGACTTGATCAGCGCGGTGCAGGCGAGCGCCGAGGCCCCGGCGCCGTTCACCACCACCTTCACCTTGTCGAGGTCGCGTCCGGTCAGGTGGCAGGCGTTGATCAGGCCGGCGGCCGCGATGATCGCGGTGCCGTGCTGGTCATCGTGCATGACCGGGATCTTCATCCGCTCGCGCAGGGCCTGTTCGATGATGAAGCACTCGGGCGCCTTGATATCCTCAAGGTTGATGCCGCCGAAGCTCGGCTCCATCATCGCGATGGCCTCGATCAGCGCCTCGGTGTCCTCGCTGGCGAGTTCGATGTCGATGGAATCGACGTCGGCGAAGCGCTTGAACAGCACCGCCTTGCCTTCCATCACCGGCTTCGAGGCGAGTGCGCCGAGGTTGCCCATGCCCAGGATGGCGGTGCCGTTGGAGATCACGGCGACAAGGTTGCCCTTGGCGGTGTAGTCGTAGGCCGTCTGCGGGTCGTCGGCGATCGCCTGAACGGGCACGGCCACGCCCGGCGAATAGGCCAGGCTCAGGTCGCGCTGGGTCGCCATCGGCTTGCTGGCGACGATCTCGATCTTACCGGGGCGGATGGTCTGGTGATAGAACAGCGCCTCGCGCTCGGTGAACTGGACCTTGCTTTTTTCCGACAAGCGATTTCTCCCGATTTCGCCGCAGCCCCTAACGGATGTTGTGGCCACGCGATAGGGGAAAGGAGCCCCGGCGCGCTTCACAAATGAGGGAACGCGGCGCTAACGCTTATCGCATGACTTCCGCCGCAACTCCGATGATGGCCCAGTACCTCGCCCTGCGCGAAGAGGCAGGTGATTGCCTGCTGTTCTACCGGATGGGCGACTTCTTCGAGTTGTTCTTCGACGATGCGAAGAAGGCGGCCGCGATCCTCGATATCGCGCTGACGACGCGCGGCGAGCATGGCGGCGCGCCGATCCCGATGTGCGGGGTGCCGGTCCATGCGGCGGAAGGCTATCTTGCCCGGTTGATCAAGGCGGGTTGCCGCGTCGCCATCGCCGAGCAGGTCGAGACACCCGCGCAGGCCAAGGAGCGCGCCCGCAAGGAAGGCCGCGCTTCGAAAGCGCTCGTCGCCCGCGACATCGTCCGCTTCGTTACTGCAGGCACGCTGACCGAGGAGGCCCTGCTGGAGCCGCGCCGGGCCAACGTGCTGGCGGCGGCCTGCGAGGTGCGAGGGGCGATCGGCATCGCGGCCTGCGATATCTCGACCGGGCGGATGGAACTGGAGGAATGCGCGCCGGAACTGCTCGGAGCGGCCCTGGCAAGGCTTGGGGCGAGCGAGCTGGTCGTTCCGGAAGGCTGGGAACTGGCGCCCGACGAGGCAACGCCGCGATCCGGCCATGAGTTCTCGTCCGAAGGCGGGGAGGAGCGGCTCAAGCTGATCCACGGCGTGCTGACGCTCGACGGCTTCGGCACGTTCACCCGGCCGATGCTGGCGGCGGCGGGCGGGTTGATCGCCTATCTCGACCATGTCGGGCGCGGCAAGCTGCCGCTGCTGCTGGCACCGCAGGCACGCAGCGGCGCTGCGGTGCTGGCGATGGACGAAGCGACGCGGGCAAGCCTGGAAATCCTCGTATCGGCGCAAGGTGGCCGCAAGGGCAGTCTGATCGATGCGATCGACCGCTGTGTCAGCGGCGCGGGCGCGCGCCAGTTGGCCGAGGATCTTTCGGCGCCGCTCACTGACCGGGCGGCCATCGCCGAGCGGCTGGAACTGGTCGAATGGCTGCATGATGATGCCTTGCTGCGCGAAGACTTGCGCGGGGCGCTGCGGGCCCTTCCCGATCTTGGCCGGGCGCTCGGACGGATCGTCGCGGGTCGGGGCTCGCCGCGCGATCTGGGGCAGCTGCGTGATGGTCTTTCAGGTGCCCGCACCATTGCCGACCGGCTTGCCGGCCGTGGCGACCTCCCTCCGCTGTTGCAACGGCTCCTGCCCGATCTCGGCGGCCATGGCGCGCTGGTGGATCATTTCGCGCGGGCACTGGTGCCCACGCCGCCTACCGAGCGCGGACAGGGCGGCTATATCGCGGGCGGGTATGACGCCGCGCTCGACGAGCTGCGCACCACCTCCGGCAACGCCCGCCGGGCCATCGCCGCGCTGGAGGCAAAATACCGCGACCAGACCGGCGTCGCCGCGCTCAAGATCAAGCATAACAACGTGCTGGGCTATTTCGTCGAAGTACCGCAGCGCCACGCCGACAAGCTGATGGAGGCCGACAGCGGTTTCTCGCACCGGCAGACGATGGCCGGTGCGATGCGATTCAACGCGCTTGCGCTGCACGAGGAGGCGAGCCGCATCACCGAGGCCGGCGCGCATGCTCTCGCCGCGGAGGAAGCGCATTTCGAGGAACTGGTCGCCGCTGCCATGACGGCACGGGCCCGGATCGCCGCCACCGCCGCTGCGCTGGCGCGCATCGACGTCGCCGCCGGACAGGCCGAGCGCGCGGCGGAAGGCGGCTGGGCAAGGCCGCAGGTGGTCGAAGGCCTGTCGCTGGAGATCGAGGGCGGGCGGCACCCGGTGGTCGAGGCCGCTCTCGCCGCGCAGGGCCAGCGCTTCGTCGCCAATGACTGCAGGCTGGGAACGCATGACCGGCTATGGCTGATCGGCGGCCCGAACATGGGCGGTAAATCGACCTTCCTGCGCCAGAACGCGCTGATCGTGCTGCTGGCGCAGGCTGGCGGCTTCGTGCCCGCCCGGGCCGCGCGCATCGGCATGGTCGACCGCCTGTTCAGCCGCGTTGGCGCCTCGGACAATCTCGCACGCGGTCGGTCCACCTTCATGGTCGAGATGGTCGAAACAGCCGCCATCCTCGCCCAGGCAAGCGAGCGCAGCTTTGTCATTCTCGACGAAGTGGGGCGCGGCACGTCGACGTATGACGGCCTCGCGCTGGCTTGGGCGGTGGCGGAGGCGGTTCACGAGACCAACCGGTGCCGCTGCCTGTTCGCGACGCACTACCATGAGCTTTCGCGCCTCGCCGAGACCTGCGAGGCGCTCACGCTACACCACGTCCGCGCGCGTGAGTGGAAAGGCGATCTGGTGTTGCTGCACGAACTGGCCGAGGGGCCTGCCGACCGCAGTTATGGCCTGGCTGTCGCGCGTCTGGCCGGCGTTCATCCCAAGGTCGTCAGCCGCGCCAAGGCTGTCCTCGACAAGCTGGAGAAGGGGCGGGCGGAGACGGGTGGACTTGCGGCGGGTCTGGGCGATTTGCCCCTGTTTGCAGCGGCGCATGAGCAGCGCGAGAACGAATGTGACGCCTTGCGGGAAAAGCTGCGCGCAATGGATATCGACGCACTAGCGCCGCGCGATGCCCTGGAAATGCTCTATGATCTTAAGCGCGAAGCCGGAGAGGGCGGTTGATAAGCGCCGCAAACCGGTCGTTGATGAAAGTAGCGGGCCGCGCGTGGGTTCGCGGGCCCGCCGGTTCATATGTTTCCTGAGCGAAACCGCTCAGCCAACTGAAGCTCAGCTGTCATCGTCAGCGAACTGCGGATCGGGCGCCTCGTCGCGGCCATACTTGTTTTCCAGATCGTCCATCGCTTCTTCGCCAGCATAGGCGCTCATGTCGATCTGGCCGCTGGTGGTCATATGCTTCATGTGATCGACCAGATCCTGTTCATCGACGTCGTCGAAGCCACCAGAGGGCTTTTCGCTGTCGTCGAGACCCTGAACGGAGGTGGAACGGTTGATCGCATCGTCGGTAACGGACTGGGCCTGAACGTCGGCATCCTGCTGCTCGGCGTTGACGGTTTCGGGCGGAAGGTCATCGGTGCGCTGGGTCATCGGAAATCTCCTTTGACTCCCTAACGGGCAAGTGCCTCTCGCTGTTCCCATGCAGGGACGAGCCGGGCGGCACGGGAGCCGTGAGGGGATCCCGCATCCGCCCGCCGCCGTCAGCGTGTCGGCACCGGCTTTTCACCGGAGTAGTCGTAGAAGCCCCTGCCGGTCTTGCGGCCATACCATCCCGCCTCGACATATTTCTGCAGCAGCGGCGCGGGGCGGTACTTGGGATCGCCGGTGGTGGCGTGGAACACTTTCATGATCTCGTAGAGAGTGTCGAGGCCGACGAAATCGCACAGCGTCAGGGGCCCCATGGGGTGATTGAGCCCGATCCGGCAACCCGCATCGATGTCTTCCACCGAAGCAAGTCCCTCGCCGAGCACGAAAATGGCTTCGTTGAGCATCGGGCACAGGATGCGATTGACGACGAAGCCCGGCGCGTCGCCGGCGAGCACGACCGTCTTGCCGAGCTTTTCGCCGAAGGCCTTCATCCGGTCGATGGTGTCCTGCGAGGTGGCGAGGCCGGGGATCACTTCCACCAGGCCCATCACCGGCACCGGATTGAAGAAATGCAACCCGCAGAAACGCGCCGGATCGGGCGAGCCGGCCGCCATGCGGGTGATCGGGATCGAGCTGGTGTTGGAGGCCATGATCGCGTTGGCGCCAAGCACCTTGCCGGCAGCCTCGAATATCTTGGCCTTGATTTCCTCGCGCTCGGTCGCCGCCTCGATGATCAGGTCGCAGCTGGACATCGCGGCATAGTCGCCCACCGGCTTGATGCGCGCGAGCAACGCGTCGGCATCGGCCTGTGATATCTTTTCCTTGCTGACCAGCTTGCCCAGGCCCTTGGCGATCCCGGCCTTGCCTTTTTCAGCGATGTCCTGGCTGACGTCGGTCAGCACGACGTCCATGCCCTTGCCCGCCACGGTCTGGGCGATGCCCGCACCCATGATGCCGGCCCCGATGATGCCCACTGTCTGCACGCTTCACTCCCTTTTCCCGTTGAACCAGATGTGCGCGGTGCCTAGCGTCCCGCGCTGCGGGTGGGAAGCTAGCGGTTCTGGCCGGGCACCCAAAGAACATCGTCGGCGCCCCCCGAATTCACCGCTCGGGCGAGAACGAACAGGAAATCGCTCAGCCGGTTGATATAGGAGAGTGCCGCCGGGTTGACCGGATCGGCATCGGCCAGAGCCACCGCGCGTCGTTCCGCTGCGCGCACCGAAGCACGGGCGATGTGGACCCGCGCCGCCGCCTCGCTGCCGCCTGGCAGAATGAAACTCTTCAGCGGCTGCAGGTTCTCATTGACCGCGTCTATCGCCGCCTCAAGCCATTCGACCTGCGCGTTGACGATACGCAGCGTCATCTCACCGGGCGTGAAATCGCTGCCCGGCGTGGCGAGATCGGCGCCGAGATCGAACAGGTCGTTCTGGATTCGCGTCAGGGTGGCGGCGTGCGCGGAGCCAGTCAGCGCGCATATCGCGAGACCGATCGCGCTGTTGGCTTCGTCGACCGCGCCGATGGCCTCCATGCGCGCTGCGTGCTTGGGCAGGCGCGATCCGTCGACGAGCCCGGTGGTGCCGTCATCGCCGGTGCGGGTGTATATCTTGTTCAGGCGGACCAATTTTTCGGGCCGGTTCTCAGCGGGCCATGGCCAGCAGCAGCGCGCAGACGACGACAGCGGCCGCCTGATACTTGATGCGATTGAACATCATCTTGTTCTGCAGCAACTGGTTCGGCGACGCGCCTACCGCATTCGGATCACGGTTGAGGTCTTCCTTCGTGCTGTTGATGAAAGCGACGATGCCGCGCACGAGGCTGACGACGACCATCACCATCAACACGCCGATGATGGGGATCAGGATATAGCTCATGCCGTCAATGTAGGTCGGTTGCCGCCGGATTGCCAGAGAGGATGATGCCAGGCGGAAGGCGCCCCTCACGCAGCGCGCGCGCGATCGCACGCCCGTCCTCGCCGGCGCGGCGCCGGTCCCCGAGCGACGGTGATCCCCGGCGCTTGGCAAGCTTGCGGCCATCGGGCTCGACCAGCAGCCCGTGATGGTGCCAGGTCGGCACCGGAAGGCCGAGCAGAGCCTGCAGCAGGCGGTGTACGTGACTGGCCGGGAACAGGTCCATGCCGCGCGTGACGAGCGTGACCCCGTCGGTGGCGTCGTCCACCGTCGCGGCCAGATGATAACTGGCGGGCAGGTCCTTGCGCAGCAGCACCACATCGCCGAGGAGCTGCGGCGTCGCAGCCTGCATCCCCGCAAGCTCGTCCGCCCATTGCAGCGGCCCCGCAAGGTCCATCGCGCGCGCGACGTCTAGCCGCCATGCGGCCCCTTCCGGATCAATGTCACGTCCCCGGCACGTGCCTGGATAGATCATCCCGTCAGGGCCCGTTTCGGTCGCCGTCGCCGCGATCTGCGCACGCGTGCAAGCGCAGGGATAGATCAGCCCCATCGCCTTCAGGCGCTCTCCAGCCTTCGCGTAGGTGTCGAGGCGGCGGGACTGGAACACCGGCTCGCCATCCCACGCAAGGCCCAGCCATTCGAGGTCGCGCAGGAACTCCTCGACATGTTCGGGGCGGCTGCGCTCGCCGTCGATATCCTCGATGCGCAGGATGAACCGGCCGCCGCGCACCCGCGCCAGATCGTGCGCGACGATGGCGGCATAGGCATGACCCAGATGCAGCGGCCCGTTGGGGCTGGGAGCGAAGCGGGTAAGGACCATGGCGGCCTTGCTTACCCCCTGACGCCGCTACCGCAAGGGCTGTGGATTGTCAGCGGACCGCAATAATGCCGGCTTGACGCGGAGTCGCGCAAATGCTGGATATACGGCATGCCCAGTGCAACACCCCATTGCCATCAAACCGCAATGACGGCCTGCGACAGGAGGCCATGCTCAAGTCGGAGCTGATCGAGCGCGCGGCCCGGTTCCGCAGCGCGGAGGGAGATCCCTCCCGAAGTCTTTCCGACTGTCCGGCGCTGGTGCTCAATGCGGATTACACGCCGCTATCCTATTACCCGCTGAGCTTGTGGCCCTGGCAGACCGCGATCAAGGCGGTGGTGCTGGAGCGGGTGGACATCGTCTCCACCTATGATCGCGCGGTGCACAGCCCCAACTGGACGATGCAGATCCCCTCGGTGATCGCGCTGCGCCAGTATGTGAAACCCAGTGAATTCCCTGCCTTCACCCGCTTCAACCTGTTCCTGCGCGACCGATTCTCGTGCCAGTATTGCGGCAGCCCGCACAACCTGACTTTCGATCACGTCATTCCGCGCCGCCTGGGCGGCAAGACCAGTTGGGAGAATATCCTCACCGCGTGTGCGCCGTGCAATCTCAAGAAAGGCGGGCGCACGCCGCAGCAGGCGAAGATGCCGCCGATGGTTCCTCCGATCCGCCCGACCAACTGGCAGCTGCAGGAACGCGGCAAGGGCTTTCCGCCCAATTACCTCCACGAAACGTGGCGGGACTGGCTCTACTGGGACATCGAGCTGGAGGAATAGCTTCAGGCCCTAGTGGATCGATTCAGGCCGTTCCTCGCTGCCGGGGGCATTCGCATCCACCGCGCTGGTAATGGCCACGTCCATCGTCACGTTGCCCACCGTACGCATGATGTCGGGCAGCATTTCCACCGCCACCAGAATGCCCAGCGGCCACAGCGGCACGCCCATGGCCGCCGCGATCGGGCCGGTGGAGGCGATGAAGCTGATCGTGCCGGGCAGCGAGACCGTGCCGAACGTGGTCACGAACGCCACCAGCGCTCCGGCGGCAATCGCGGTGGGGGTCAGGTGATAGCCGGCAAGGCTGGCCGCATAGATGACCACGCCCATGTTCATCGCCGGGCTGGTCGCGCGGAACAGCGTGACGGCAAGCGGTAGCACGAACTCGCTCGTGGTCCCCCGGATCTTCAGCTCGCGGCATGAGGCCAGCATCGCCGGCAGGCTGGCGAGCGAGGACTGCGTGGAGATCGCGACCACCTGCGAGGGCAGCACGGCGCGGGCGAAGGCGCCGGGGCTCTTTCGGCCCGCCAACATGGCGAGCGGGTAGGCGCTGAGCAGGAACACGGCCCCCAGCGCCGCGACAAGAGCGATGTAGTGGGCCAGCGCGCCCAGGGCCGCCGCGCCCGCCGAAGCCGCCAGCGTCAGGCCAAGGGCGAAAACGCCCAGTGGCGCTGCCTTGAGCACCCAGCCGATGACCACGATCATCGCGCCCGCCAGAGCCTCGAACAGCAGCGCGAGTTGCTTGCGCGGTGCCTCGGCAAGCCGCGTGGTCGCCGCCGCGAACAGCGCCACGAACACGATCACCGGGAGCATCGCGTCCTCCGCCGCAGCCGTGACCACGTTGCTGGGCACCAGCGAGCCGACGAAGTCGCCAAGACCGGGCAACTGCGCATCCGTGCCGGCTGCATGGTGCGAGAGCTTGAGCGCAGGGGCCGGGAACAGGCGCAGGAGTAGCGGCATCAGCGTACCGCCAATGATCGTACTTGCCGCCAGCAGGCCGACGATCCAGCCCAGCGTGCGCCGCGCCATCGCGCCGGCATTGGCTGCGGCAGCGGTTTCGACGATGCCGGTGAACATCAGCCCCGCCACGAGCGGCAGAATGGTCATCTTCAGCGCCTTGAGCCAGAAAGTGCCGACAGGCCCGGCCACGGCCAGCAGCGGGTCCATCGCCGAAGACCCCTTGAGCAGGGCCCCCACGACCAGTCCGGCGACGAGCCCGGCCAGCGTCAGCATGCCGGGCACGCGGATTTCCGGCATACGGGCGGCGCTGGTGGTTTCTGTCATGCGGTTCCGGAACTGGCTTGAAAGGGGTGACAATAGCAAGCCGGCACGACATAGCAATTTGTCAGGAAGTGTGAGGGTATAGAGCCGCGCTATGAGCAAGCAGTTTTTCGGCACGGACGGCATTCGCGGACGCACCAACCAGGGGGCGATGACCGCCGCCACTGCCATGAAGGTCGGTCAGGCCGCAGGCACCCGGTTCCTGCGCGGGCAATATCGCCACCGCGTGGTGATCGGCAAGGATACCCGGCTTTCGGGCTACATGCTGGAAAACGCCATGGTCGCCGGCTTCACCAGCGTGGGCATGGACGTGGTCCTTCTCGGGCCGATGCCGACGCCCGCCGTGGCATTGTTGACGCGCGAGCTGCGCGCCGACGTCGGGGTGATGATCTCCGCCAGCCACAACCCTTACGAGGACAACGGCATCAAGCTGTTCGGACCCGATGGCTTCAAGCTTTCCGACGATGACGAGCTGGCGATCGAGAAGATGCTGGGCGAGGAACTGTCGCTCGCGCCTTCGTCCGACATCGGCAGGGCTCGGCGTATCGAGGACGCACGCGGGCGGTACATGCACGCGGTCAAGGCCTCGCTCCCTTCCACCGTGCGTCTCGACGGGCTGAAGATCGCCGTCGATTGCGCCAACGGGGCTGCCTATCAGGTCGCGCCCTCGGTGTTCTGGGAACTGGGCGCGGAAATCGTCGCGATCGGTGTCAATCCCAACGGAAAGAACATCAACGACCGCTGCGGTTCCACGCATGTCGGTGTGCTGCAGGAAACGGTGGTGTCGTCGGGCGCGGACATCGGCATCGCGCTTGACGGTGACGCTGACCGCCTGATCGTCGTCGATGAGAAGGGCCAGACGGTCGACGGCGACCAGATCATGGCGCTGATCGGCAGCCAGCTTGCCGCGCGCGGTGATCTGCGCGGCGGCGGCGTGGTGGCGACGGTAATGTCGAACCTCGGCCTCGAGCGCTATCTGCAAGGGCAGGGGCTGACGCTGGAGCGGACCAATGTCGGCGACCGTCATGTGCTGGAGCGCATGCGGCAGGGCGGCTTCAACGTCGGCGGTGAGCAATCGGGGCACATGATCCTGCTCGATCATGCCACCACCGGCGACGGTACCGTGGCCGCGCTGCAGGTGCTGGCGGCGCTCGTCCAGTCGGGCAAGCGTGCGAGCGAATTGCTCCACCTGTTCGATCCGGTTCCACAGCTGCTGCGCAACGTGCGTTTCTCGGGCGGCAAGCCGCTGGAGGCCGAGCGTGTCCGCGCCGCCATCGCCGGTGCCGAGGCTTCGCTCGCGGGCAAGGGCAGGCTGGTGATCCGCCCATCGGGCACCGAACCGGTAATCCGCGTGATGGCGGAGGGCGACGATGCGGGTGATGTCGAGGCGGCGGTCGCTTCGATCTGCGAGGCAGTGGAAGAGGCGGCGGTGTGATGGCACTGGAAATGCGCCCTGACTGCGAACGCTGCGGAACCGACTTGCCGGCAGAAGCGCCCGGCGCCTTCATCTGCAGCTTCGAATGCACCTTCTGCGCCGAATGCGCCGAGGATCTGGATGACATTTGCCCCAACTGCGGCGGCGAGATCGTCGACCGGCCGACGCGGGCGAAGAAGCACCTCGATGCCCATCCGCCCTCGAAAGTGCGGCGGCACAAGGGCTGATCTTTTCCGTGCAGCCACCCCGTATCCTCTCCATCGCCGGTTCCGACAGCTCGGGCGGCGCCGGCATCCAGGCGGACATCAAGACGATCACGATGCTCGGCGGCTATGCCATGACCGCGATCACCGCGATCACCGCCCAGAACTCACTGGGCGTGACGATGGTGGACGTGCTTTCGCCTGAAATGGTCGGCGCGCAGATCGATGCCTGCGTCTCGGACATTGGCGTGGATGCGGTGAAGATCGGCATGCTCGGATCGGCGGCCATCGCCCATGTGGTGGCGGACATTCTCGAACAGGCCGATGTCCATGTCGTGTTCGATCCGGTTATGATCGCCACCAGCGGTTCGGTGCTGGCCGACGCGGAAACTATCGCGGCTTTCGAAAGGCTTATGCGTCTGGCCACGGTGACCACGCCGAACCTTCCCGAGCTGGAGGCCTTGGGCGGTCTGTCATCCGTTCGTTCCCGAACCCGCAATCTGCTGGTCAAGGGCGGGCATGGACATGGCGAACGGATCGAGGATCGGCTTTATGTCGATGGCGGCGACTACAGCTTCTGGTCCGATCGCATCGATACGGTCCATACCCACGGCACTGGCTGCACCTTGGCCAGCGCCATCGCGGTCGGTCTGGGCCAGGGGCTATCGCTGGATGTCGCAGTGGATCGCGGCGTCGCATTCGTGGGCAAGGTAATAGCAGCCGCGCCGGGCTTTGGTGGCGGGCACGGTCCGATGGGGCATACACTGGGCGGCGTGCCGTTCTACAGCACGCTTGCCGAACAGGATGCTTCGGGCCAGGATGCGGCCGCCTATTCGGCGCGTTGGAGCTGAGCCTTGCCAGGCCGATCCAGCCTGAGGTAAACGCTGTCACACCATTCGCCGCCGACATTCCATGTCCGGGCGGCCCGGTGCGTTTCGCGAAATCCCATCCGCTCCAGCAGTCTCAGCGAGCGTATATTGCGCGGGTCGACGTCTGCGGTGGCGAAGGCCAGCCGGTGCATTTCAAAGCCCCGCGCAACAACGGCCGAAAGCGCCTCGTGCGCATATCCCCGGCCCCATGCCGCAGGATCAAGGATGAAGCCTACGTCGGGAAAGCGGTAGAACCCCGCCTTGCCTATCACCGCCCCGTCATGCTCGATGACAAAGTCTTCTCCCTCGCCGGGCGGAATGGCGATCATACCGGCAAGCCAGTCGCGTGTTTCCTCGATCGATTGGTGCGGCGGGCGAGACCAGTAGCGCATCGCCTCGCTCTGGACGAAGATCGCGTGCAGCGCTTCGCAGTCTTCGGGCTTGGCGGGGCGCAGAACGATACGCTTGGTCCTGATCCGCGCCGGCGCCGTCATCCGCAGTCCAGATCGTAAAAGTCGCTGATCACCTTCCAGCCTTCCTCGGCGGTCTCGCACCAGTGGAACAGGTCGAGGTCGCGGCGATTGATCGTGCCTTCCTCGGCCAGGGCCTCGAAGTTGATGATGCGCGTCCAGAAGTCGCGGCCATAGAGCAGGATCGGGATCGGCTTCATCTTGCCCGTCTGGATCAGGGTGAGCAGTTCCAGGAACTCGTCGAGCGTGCCGAAACCGCCCGGGAACACGGCGACGGCCCGGGCGCGCAGCAGGAAGTGCATCTTGCGCAGCGCGAAGTAGTGGAACTGGAACGACAGGCGCGGGGTAACGTAGCGGTTGGGCGCCTGCTCATGCGGCAGGACGATGTTGAGCCCCAGCGACTCGGCGCCAACCTCGTAGGCGCCGCGATTGGCGGCTTCCATGATCGATGGCCCGCCGCCCGAGCACACGACGAACTGGCGCATGCCGTTCTCGACGATGGCGCATTGGCTGGCGCGGCGGGCGAGCTGGCGCGCGACCTCGTAGTACCTGGATTTTTCGGCAAGCTTTTCCGCCACGGCGCGCTGTTCGTCGGTCTCCGCAAGTGCCCGCAGCGCATCCGCCTTTTCCGGTGAGGGAATGCGCGCCGAACCATAAACCACGAGGGTGGAGCCGATCTGCGCCTCTTCCAGCAGCATTTCCGGCTTGAGCAATTCAAGCTGGAAGCGCACCGGGCGCAGTTCATCGCGCAAGAGGAAATCGGTGTCGCGAAAGGCCAGCTGGTAGGCGGGATGTTCCGTCTGCAGTGTGCCGTCCTGCTGATCGGCAAAATTGGCTTCCTGTTCCGCTTTGTAAAAGCGGCGCTCTGTGAGTTTCTTCTCTTCTTCGGTCATTTAGTACCACATGGCGCTTCAATCGGCCCGCGTCGAGGGGATATGGTGGACGAGGGGTGCCTTTCGCGCCTAGCATCGGCGCGATGTTGACCCGACGCCATGCCATCGCGGGCCTGGGCGCTGCCGCGCTTACGCTCGCCGCCGACTTCCCTGCCCTTTCCGCTCCGGCCGGCCCTCCGCAAGGCGGGATCCGGCCGCCGCGCCTGCGTGAAGGCGATGTGCTCGGCCTGGTCGCGCCGGCCGGTTTCGTCGCCGACCGCTTCGGCATTGCCGAGATCGAGGCTACCGTGCGGGCGATGGGGCTCGTTCCAAGGGCCGCGCCGCATCTTACCTCGCGCGAGGGCTATCTCGCCGGATCGGACAGGGACCGCGCGGCAGATATCATGGCGATGTTCGCCGACGACGAGGTGCGCGCGGTCATGGCCGTGCGCGGCGGCTGGGGGACGGCGCGCATCCTGCCCTATCTGGACTTCGACAGGATCGCCCGTACGCCCAAGCTCTATACCGGTTTCAGCGACAACACCGCGTTCCATCTGGCGTTGACGGCACGCACGGGCATCCACAGCCTGCACGGCCCCAACGCATCGGCATCATGGCCGCCGCAGGCGTGGGATTCGTTCCGGCGGCTCGCCTTTGAGGGGGAGATGCCTACATATTCGGTGCCATCCTACGACGGGCCCAACCTGTCCGGCCGAGGCGCATCGGTGCGCACTTTCCGCGGCGGCAAGGCGCGCGGACGGCTGCTGGGCGGTAACCTCACGGTCCTCGCTGCGCTGGTCGGAACGCCGTACCTGCCCGATTTCGACGGTGCGATCCTGTTCTTGGAAGATACCAACGAAGCGGAATACCGCATCGACCGGATGCTTACCCAGCTCGCGCTGGCGGGAATCCTCGGCAAGCTGGCCGGAGCGGTGTTCGGCCAGTGCACGCGGTGCGAAAGCCCGGACGGCGGCTATTCCAACTTCACTATCTACGAGGTGCTGGACCGCCAGTTTTCGGATCTCGGCGTGCCCGTATTCCAGGGTGCGATGATCGGCCATATTTCGGCGCAGGTCAGCATCCCGGTCGGTGTCATGGCCGAAATGGACGCGGATGCCGGGACGATCCGCATGCTGGAGCCGGTAGTGGCGTGAAAGTTCAGGCGGCCTGGCCGAGACCGTAACCGGCAACGAGTTCGGTAAACACGCTGTCTTCCAGCGGTTCGGCGAATTCCAGTCCGGCACAATGGTCGGTGGACCAAGCGACGAATGCCATCAATGGCCGGCATCCCGGCAGCGTCAGTGTTACCGCTTCATCGGTCTCCAATGCGCCGATGCCGTCTATCCGAGCGCCGAAGCGCGTGAGGTCCTTGAGCATGACGGTGCTGTTCGTCAGATCGCGCCGGAACCGGGCGATCATTTCGACAAGCTCCCGCCCCTGCCTGCGCTCCGCCTGTTCCGAGATCGGCACTGCGGCATTGGTTTCCATAGCCATCTCGCATCATCCTGAACAAATTAACCAGGTCTGTTCTGTTCAAAATAGCGCATTCGAGTTGCCGCATTAGGATTCGCCCTATCAGGGTTTTCCCTGATTACGGCGCGGAGAGACGACTGAAGCGCGCCCGTTATCCCTGACAAGCGCTCGATCGCGTCCTCGCCAGCCTGGAACGGACTGACGGTGCTGATCAGGGCATGCGCCGTGATTGGCGAAAGCGGGCATAGCGATTGAGAAGATCGTTGATCAGTTGCCAAAATATTCAAAACGGACTTGTTGTAAATTGACACATCCGTCGTGGATTAAATTCGTGCCGTCTTACGCTTGTTGACGAATCGTGTGCACTGCAACATGAAACGGGCAGGCATAATGTGATGTGCTGGTGTCAGGCGCCCTATAATTGAAGTTCAGAGTTTGAGCGCTTGCAGCATTTGATCGGCTTTTGATGATCTTGGCCGGCGCTGCTGTTGCAGATCCGGCTTTGCAATGCGCGCATTTGAATGCCAGCCCAAATAGCCGTTCCGCTCGCTAGAACCGGAAAACGAAGATGACGCAAGTGACAGGAGCAACGTGATGGCTGGGTAGACGTGGCCAAGGCCATGAGCATCATCCTGGTCGTCTTTCATCATGCTCATTACACGCACACTGCGGCGATGACGACATTCGACCAAGCGCTGATGTTCCTCAGAATGCCGTTGTTCTTCTTCGTATCCGGCTTCTACATCCGCAAGATGATGGGCTACACTGCCGCCCGGCTCGTCGCGCGGAGGCTCGCGCCGCTGCTGTACCTCTACATACTCTGGTCGGTCATCAAGTGGCTGTTGACGACAGTGGTCCCCGCGCTGGCGGGCGAAGCAAAAGACGTCGCCTCCATTGTGCAGATCATGTGGGAACCGCTGGCGACCCTGTGGTTCATTTATGCCCTTGCGATCTTCTCTCTGCTGGCGTGGTTCGGTCGCAATCTGCCGCGATGGACAATGACGGTCATGGCCGTCGCGGCCGCGCTTCTGTCGGTGGTCTTTGGGCCGGTGACCGATGGCCCGTTCGCATTCAAGATCATGCGCTTTTTCATCTGGTTCTGGGCCGGATACGTGACCGGGCCGCAAATGCTCGCCTGGGGGCGAGAGCGCTTCAGGTGGATATATCTGGCAATCGTCCCGCTCTGGCTCGCGGCGTCACTGGCGTTGATTCAATCGGATATGGATCTTCGCTGGTGGGCCGTCCTGCTCACGATCACGGCGTTGCCGGTCGGCATCATGGCGGCCATCGCGGTTGCGCGATCGCCGGCGGCGGGCGTGTTCACCCTGCTCGGCAAGAACACACTTTCGGTCTATGTCGCGCACTTCGCGCCGCTGCTCATCTTGGGCCGATTCATCTCGTCACCAGGCCTGCTCGCCGGCATATTCGTGGTCATTGTGGCGATCCTGGCCTCGGTGGCTGCAAAGTTAGTGGCCGACCGGATCGGTTTCGCCTGGCTTTACGAATTGCCGCAACGTGCCCGCGATATGATCGAGGCCCGGCTCAGCCGCGCGTCCGAATGGCCGGAACAGCCGGTAGCGACGGAGAAGGCCTGATTTTCTGGCACTGGCTCTGTTCCGGGCCGCTGCATAGCGGCAGGGCCGACGCAGCGGCCGGCTGCAGCGACGTGGACGGGCGAAATGTGGAAGAGATGGATGCCCCGCGAGGGTATGCCGATGCTCGCCTTCTCAATGCGTTAGATTGTCTTCCCGCTAAAAATTACTCACGCGTTTCTGCGGGGCTCCGGAGAGGGCTGTCTAACCATCAGCAAGGAGACGCCGTTGCTATTGGACAATGCCGAGCTGTCACACGGGGCGGTGATACGGCATGGCGAAAGAGCTACGATGTTGATGATGTGCGCGCTCAAGTGTTCAATGTTTGCTGGAGCGCCAGCCATAAAAACGCGAACTTTTTTCGCTTTCGGGACGTCTATTGCGCCACCGTTGAGTCATATTCTCAGCACACGCGGGAGGCGGGCAAAACACTGCCAATCACCTCCAACGCGGATCGAGTGCTAAAGGCTCTCCTGAAACGGATGGATGGCAAGACCGCCCGGTGCGACCCAAGCCTAGACACCATTGCCCGCTTTTGCGGCTTGTCGCGCCGCACTGTGGTCCGACAACTGCACACACTACGAGAGCGCAAGATTATCAATTGGGTTCGCCGCACCGTGAAGACAGGTAACGCAAAAGGAGAGGGCCCTCAGCGTCAGCAGACCAGCAACGCGTACTTCATCAACCTGACAGCATTACCTATCGAGATGATCCGTACGCTTCGCCAGCGCCTGGGCGACAAACTGCGGGAGGTCAGCAAGGTGATTGCCGGATCGGGGCCTGTTCCTAGCCGGATGGCCATTCAGGCGGAGCGCATCATGAAGGGCCTTGCGGCGGGCTGGGGAGCCACCGACCGCGCGGAGAAGGCCCAGCGCCGCAACCTCGCCGGCGCGAGCGCAGGCGAGATCGCTGCTCACATGTATGGCGATGACACAAGTTCTGCCCAGGAGCACGCTGAAATGCTCGGTCTCTCCTTTGGACCTAGTGCGAGTGCCAAGTTGGCATTGTACCCCGGCTCCAGAACTTAAGGGGAAAGGACAGAGGTCGCTTGGGCGACCTCTGACGCTCAGTTTGTATTGTCCCCATGCCTAAATCACCCTTCCAGCCTTCAACGAAACGCCAACGGAAACGTGGCGCGAGGGCGGCTGCGCCGCCCAGGGGTGTCCAAGGGGCCAAGAGCAAAGGCCGTGCCATTCTAAGCCGTCCGAGGGCCGGAAACGACGTGCTCAGCCATGGGCGCGAAACGGCCCTGCAGGTGCATCAATATGCATCAGCGCAAGGGGCAATGGATCATGCCTCCGGCCAAGGACTTAGGCTGGCTCCCGCCGGTAGGGGGCACTGCATCAAAACCGACATAAAAAGTGCGCGGGCGAGGCGGGGGGAAAAGCGCGTTTCGAGGGGTGCGACGGCAGGCCCTGGCGATCGGAGGGCGAATCGATCTAACGGCCAGACCAACTGGTCAGTCCGCCGACAAGTCCATTGACCGAATCGCTGTTCGTTCTTCATATGTTCCCTTTTCGGAGCAAACCCGATGCCAATGATCGAAGACATCCGCGATGCAGTTGCGCGCGCGCTGGAGCAGCGCGGTCTCGAAAACAAAGAGTTCCTGCGACAGGTCCGCGAAGGTGAACAGGACAACGGGCCATACATGGTCGGCGCACTTGCCTGCGCCCGACTGATGAAACTGCAGCTCCCCGCCTGATCTGATTATGCGGAATGACCGGCTGACGCGGCTGGCCATGCGTGTGGTGGAAGATGCCGCCGCGCGCGCAGAGGGCGGTGCCGTAGAGCGAACATGGGGCCACCGCCTTGCGTTGGAATACCTTGTGCGCATTGGCATCGCTGACGCTAGGCAAGCCGACTCCTTCTGGCGAAACCTCGCGATGGAATGGGAGCGAGCCGAATTTGACCACCAGGCCCGCTATATCCAGACGACGCAGATGATGGGCAGCGTGCACAACTGGCGCGGAAAGCTTGGCTATACACCGCTGAATCCGATTGAGTTTGGCCGGCTCTCCCGGCCGTATATGCCCGATCTTGAAATCGATGCTGGAACGCAGCAGCATCCGTGCATGTGCAACCGTTACCAGCCCGGCGAACGCGACACGATCCGCCAGTTCTTCAACGCCCGCCTCTTTCGCGAGGCGAATGAAGGCCCAGCTACCGTTCATCCCAAGGAGCCGGGATGGGTCGTGCGCCGGGTTGAGGGCGATCATGTGCTCGAACAGATGACGTGGGGCTTCCCGGTCCACCTGCGTGGCAAGTCGGGCCAGCCATTGAAGGCAAAACCGGTCAACAATGCGCGGTTCGACAAGCTGAGCGGCTTCTGGAAGCGATGGGCTGACATCCCCGCGCAGCGATGTCTTATTCCTGCATCCCGCTATGCTGAGGCTGTCGGTCCCGCCGGGAAGATGACCACGACATGGATGTCAGTACGCGGCTCTCCCCTGTTCGCCTGGGCCGGCCTCTGGCGAGAAAGTGACGAATGGGGCGCATGCTACGCCGGCGTCATGACAGACAATGCTCCCGAATTGCTCAACATCCATGATCGATCGCCCGTGATCCTGCGGCCGCAAGATTGGGATACCTGGCTCACCGCCCCGTTGCCGGATCTGGCCCGCTTCGATGCCCCCTGGCCGGCCGAAGATACGATCATCGATCGCACCAATATCCTCTGGAAGGATGGTCGCGCCGCGCCGCCGAACCCACAGGCATCGCTTTCTCTCGGCAAAGGGGATTAGCCGGCGCCTCGGGCATGGTGGCCGTCATTGTTGGCCGGTAGGCAAACGTCTGGTTCGGAGTCGGGTTGCGACCCAGAATACGTCGTTCGGATCAGCCACCGCAGACTTCTGCTCCTGACGTAAGCGGACATCTTTTCATGGAGCCGCTGACGCAACCAGATCTTCACCGAGCCGCTATGGCTGCCCGCACCTCGTTCATGAGGTTACGGTATTTGCGCAGATTGTAGCTTTCCCTGCTGCGAGATACCTTGGCCTGTTCCACCATCAGACCGAGGCTTTTGAAGGCGTGCTGTAGCCATGCTAGAGCCTTCTCGTCGTCCGATATCCGCGCATACTGCAGGGCTTGGTCACTGTATCTGAGCAGATGGTAGGACCTCCGCGCATCATTTTTAATGCATTCCTCTAGAACCTCCATGCTCTCCTCCACGCCGTCGAGGGCCGTGCGATCGGTTATGTTCCGCTTGAGTACGTCAATGTTCGCCTCGAAGAGGATGCGCGCGTGGGTGTTTCTAATTGAGAATACGCGGCCTCGGCTCCGAGAGAGGGCCGTGTCGATCCAAGAGAAGGCCTCGGTGAAGCTCTTCATTTTAGAGAGATAAATGGCTCCGTGCTGATAGTCGTATGCGTTGTCCGTCGACGCCACCAGTCGCTCATAGAACCGCTGTCCATCTGAGACCCGGGGGTATGCTCTCCGGGCGAAGTCGTTATCGTATGCGTACCGCCTGAAGACCGGGTAGTCGACGACAAGACGGGTTGGGACGGCGCTGTGGAAGCGATCGAATATGCGGCTGAACGAACGGGGCTGGCACTCCCGCAGCGCGATGCGCGCCAGAGCGCCGGAGCGGACCGAGAAGTGATCCTGGTGGGGGTCGTCCTCCAAGTCCACCTCCACGAGGAAGCTTTCTATTCGCTTGGCGACATCATAGACATCGGTGTACTGCTTTCGGGGCCCGGGCAGAAAAGCATAAATCATATCAAACGATACAACTGTGCGACAGGCCGCTACGTAGCAAGCCATCATGTAAACGTCGAACGCTAGGGAATCCCTCTCCTCGAATTCCGAGAGCTTCGCGCGAAACCTAGAAGTCAGGTTCTCATCGTAGACGTGACGACGAAATGACTCGAACAGTCCAACCTCGCCGCTGTCACGTTCGACCGCCTCAAGATTGTCTGGATGCCACCTTCGGATATCCACGGGTATCGAGTCGATGATCGACTGCAGATCCTGTGGAATGATTTCGGAACTCGAATGCACGTCCAGCAGGCCCTGCATAGATCTGAGACCGACTGAGTCGAAGTAAATACTCTGCTCGGCAGATACGATCTGCGCGCCAATGTCGCGCACTAGGCGGTCGATTGGGTCGCGGGAATCGATTAGATTGTCTACAAATACCAACACCTTCTCGGGCTGACCCATGTGTTCCGCTACGATCTGGTCGGCTTGTGGCGCGGTGATGCGTTCGAAGTAGAGCACCGGGCGCTCCGGCGCGATTTCGGACGCAACCTGCTTAAGCACGGTCGTTTTGCCCGAGAGCGGCAATCCAACCAGCGCGACATGGCGGCCATTGTAGATTGAGTTCTTCACCGCTGCGTTCACCCGCCTCCGCACCACTTGGCTGGAATAGGCGTCGGACCATTCCGGCTCGGAGCCGAGGAAGAAGGTGCGTATCGGCCGCTGCGCGACCTCGCCTGCCGTGGGAACCTGCCCGGTGAAGGCTTGACGGCTCGGCGTTGTCTGCGTCACCGCGTCCGTGCCGACCTCATCGGCAACGTAGCGGAGGAAGTCCTCGGTCTCGCCATACAAGATGTGGAAACCGAGCGCGGTATAGAGGGCGGTTGCGCCCTCGTCGTCCCGTCGCAGGAGGATCCAGCGGTTAAATTGGGAGCGGGTCGAGCTGTCATGTAGGCCTTGAAGGACGCCAGCATCACGCATTCCATACCCTAGAAACAAGGTCGGCCTGGCCTGCAACTCCCGCTGGAAAACGTACCAGGTCTCTCGGTCTGAGGCGAAGGCCGAGGAGATTTGCCCGGGGGTGAACAGGAAGTCGGCGTCCGAGTGCCGCACGTTTCCGTGTAGCGCGACGAACTGGACCACCTCGCCGGGTTGCCTCGGGGCCCCCAAGGGAGTGACGTCATGCAGCACGCGCGCGTGCTCCCCTTGACGTGCGTTGAATATGTGAAACGGCAGATCGTCTATGTTCGTGGTGTAAAGGAATTCGGGGTTCAATCTGCGCAGTGCGTCATATCTGTCGTCATACACACCGACCGTGAATACCTTCTCCAGAAACTCCCTCAGCGCCACCCGACGATCGGACAGAAGCACTGCGTAAAGCCCAGCAAGGTCGAGCGAAGCATATGCGTCGAGACCGAACTCTTGGATCAGGAGCGTCTTTAATCCATCACCTACAGGCAGCCTTCCGTTGTCGCCGTTGCGAGCAAGCGTCGAAAAGCCTGCGCCCGTGAATAGGTTCACACCCCTCGCCAAGTCGGCTTTTAGCAGTCCGGATTCCGCAACACTGAGCATTCACTCCCCCGACTCATTCCAATTTGCCCATCTAGAGCTAAATCGAGTGCGAAATGCAAATACTTGCGAACCCGCGCGCGGGCTATTGAGCATACGTCGGGACTGGCTGTCTTCGCCTCTGGTCGATCTGCAGCCGCCGGTCGGCAACTGGCCGCGCAGCGTCGCCCGAAAGGGCCCGCTTTCGTTACGCTGCCAGCTCGATCGTGAGCGTCTACAATTGGGTCGAAAGCGACCATCCGAAGTCGAGGTTGCTAATGACGGTTTTGTCTCAGAGCACGTCATTCATCGTAGTGTACGATAAACAGGTATTTGCTCCGATATTTGGTCTCAAGCGTTCGCCGGCACCCACGAGATGGCCGACATAGGCGACCTCGATCTTAAACTGCCTTCGCCCGCTCCCGAAACCGCACCGCCTCGAAACCAAGCGCGTCGTTCAATTCCAGAAACACCGACTGCAGCGGCTCGATCTCCAGCTCGAAAAACGCGTCAGTCGCCTTGGTCACATCACCGAACCCGCCCGCGTTCGCCGGCACGATGCCCAGCAACTGCGGGGGCACGCGGTGCGCGGCCAGCACATCGTCGCGCGTCGTGTTCTTGATGCCGAGGAATTCGTCCTTCGCCGCGACTTCGGCGATCGGCAGCAGCTTGATGCCGGTGTCCTTGCCGTTCTGCGAATGCACGAAGAGGTTGCGAAAATTGCCCGGCCCCTTCGACTTCTTCAGCGCCTCACGCATGGCATCGACATCGCCATTGGCGAACTCACCGGTCGCATAGAGAATGTAGCCCGCATGGCTGCCGTTCTCGTAATAGCGGCGGCGGAACAGCGTGGCGTTCTCGTTGAGCAGGGCCGACTGCAGCGCGGAAAGATATTCCGGAAGACCATAGATCTCCTGATTGATGTCGGGCGCCATCAGCTGGTGGACTGTGCCGGCGTCGAATTCGGCCTCCTGCCCGTATCCCGGCACCCACCAGAAATGCCCCGCCTCCACTCCGCGCCGCGTATACTTGGCCAGGCAATGCTCGAGCGCCATCACCCCGCCCAGACGGTTGCGCACTTCGCGCACATAGGCATTGCCCAGGACGAGATAGTCCTGAACCAGGCCGGCGAAGGCGCGCCGGCTCAGCTGCGGCGTAGGCTCGAAACTGGCGGCCAGCATGTTACGCTTCAGGATGATCGCGCTCGAATGGTGCGGCGATGCGCGGAAAGCGCGGGCGAGACCGTCCAATGAGACCGGCGGCTCGTACCAGCGCCGGTTGTGCCAGCATTCCAGCATGTCCAGCATCGTCGCCCGGTTCAGCACCGGCTCCGGATCGCCGAAGGTGAACGCCTCGATCGTCCGCCCGCCATCTCCGGCTGAAGCGGTCAGCGCGCCCCTTGATGCCTCGGCGGCCACCCGGCGGTTCAGTCTGCGCGCGCGCTTTGCCATCAGATAATCTCCATCGTGCCCTTGGGCGTTTCTTTGCCGTCGAGCGGCTCGTTCATGAGGATGTGCATGGTCGCCCAGGCGAGATCGGCATGGCCGTCATCGCCGCCGCGCCCGGCCTTGAAGGTCATGTTGCGGCCGCTCGCTGTCAGCGTCTTCTTGATCGAGACGAAGGCCGAGACGATGTCGAGATAGGAAACATCGAACGCCAGGCGGCCACGGCGAACCACGTTCTGCGCCTTCATGATCATGTGCGTCTTGAGTTCGAGCGAGTATTCGATCTTGGCCACCGAACAGCCGGGCATCGCACCGGGCTTGGCAAGCAGCTGATAGACGCCAGCGCCCACGCCCTTGGCATCGATGCCCAGATAGGTGCAGGTGTAGCGTGACAGGATCGCCTTGATGAACTCGGCCTGCTGTTCGAAATCGAGCCCGCGCAGCTGGTGGCGCTCCAGAATGCGGAACTGCCCGCCTTCGGTCAGCGGCGGCGCGGCGATCACCAGCGCGGCATTGTCGCCGGTCTCGCTTTCCTGCGGATCATAGCCGGCCCAGACCGAACGATGGCCATAGGGCCGCTCGGCCTCAAGGTTGAAATCGGTCCAATCGATTAGGCTGTCACAACCGCAGGCGATCATGTCGTTGAACTTGAAGGCGGACAGGGTGTCGTCGACGAACTCGCACAGGAACAGGTTGGCGAATTCGTCTGGAGCGTATTCGTCGCGCAGTTCGTCGATGTCGAACAGGTCGCAGCCGCCCGCCTCGGCATCCTCGATGTTGACGATGTGGCGCCAGATCCGGTCAGGGCCGGTGCTGCCCGCCGCCAACGCCGCGTGGCTGACATCGATCGAGACGCGGTCTTCCTTCTTGCGCCGGCGATTGCGGCGCTCGCCGGTCCAATAGGGATAGGCCGGGTGCGCGACGCTCGATGGCGTAGAGAAGTAGGTTTTGCGCCACTTCTTGTGGGTCGCCATGCCTGAGGCGACTTTGTTCAGTTCCTCGAATGAGTGGACCCAGAAGAATTCGTCGAAGTAGAAATTGCCGTGGCGGCCCTGCGCGGTGCGGAAATTGGTGCCGAGAAAATGCATCTCGGCCGCCGCTTCCTCCTCGGGGCGCAGGTCCGATGTAATCAGCATCGGGTCGCCCGTCAGCGAAACGCCGACCAGCTTGGCGAAACTGACGATGTAGGAGCGAAACTGATGCGCCTGCGCCTTCGAGGCGGACAGGAATATCTGGTTGCGGCCCGTCTCGATCGCATCGATCAACGCTTCGAATGCGAAGTAGTACGTCGCGCCGATCTGGCGCGACTTCAGGATCATGCGCGTGCGCTGGCTGAGCGCGTTCCACCATGTCAGCTGGTAGTCGTACAGGCCGTCAAGGAAGATCCGCTTGAGTTCGGCCGCCTGCTCGGCGGTGAAATGGTTCTTCTTCGCCTTCTTGCGCGGGCCGGCATTGCGATTGCCGACCTTGGGATTGATGTCGCCGGCATGCCCGCCCGGCTCCTCGTAGCGCCGCACGCGCGCGAGGCTCTCGATCTGGCGCGACAGCGCGTCCATCTCGACAAGGTCGGCGCTGGTCTTCTTCTCCTTCGCGATCAGTGTCAGCAGGCGGATCTCGAGGCCGTCCTCGATCTTGCGGATCGATGGCGCGTCATCCCAGCGGTCGCGCTGTTTCCACGCCTCGATCGTCCCGCGCGGGATCGGCGTACCCTTGTCGCTGACGACGCCGAACAGTTCGAATTCCTGCGCGATCTGCGACACGCCCCACCCGCGCCAGTACAGGCTGCGCGCATGGCGGCGCGGATCGAACTGCCAGCTGGCGGATGGCGCGCCGGGGAGAGGGTGAGACTGGACTGGCATCGCGGCGACCATGCCGCGCGGATCATGCCTCTTTCACCGTGGTCCATTTGGCTGGGGGCCTGACCAAATGCGTCCGCTTGAGATGATCGACGCAAGTGCCCTTTCTGGCTTCGCACAGCGCACCGCCCAACCCTTTCCAGCCACGCTGCCCAGCAACGCAAGAGACCGGAACCGACCATGGCCAAGACGAAATTCTTCCGCATCGCCGTAGAAGGCGCCACCGTCGATGGACGCGTCATCGAACGCGAATGGCTGGAGCAGATGGCCGCCAGCTATGATCCGGCTACCTACACTGCCCGCATCAACTGCGAGCACATTGCCGGCTACAGCCCCGACAAGCCCTTCAATGCCTACGGATCGGTGCTCTCGCTGAAAACCGAGGAAGTCGAACTTACCATCAACGGCGAGAAGAAGAAGCTGCTCGGCCTCTATGCCGAGATCGACGCCAACGACAATCTGATCGCCATCAACAAGGCGGACCAGAAGCTTTTCACCAGCTGCGAGATCCATCCCGACTTCGCAGGTGAAGGCAAAGCCTATCTCGTTGGCCTGGCCGTCACCGACATGCCGGCATCACTCGGCACCGAACCGCTCAAGTTCGCCGCGCTGTCGCGACCCAACGTGTTCTCGGCAGCGCATGAAACGCAGATCGAAGTTCTGTCGCAGCCTCTCGACAGCGATGCGATCGGGCAAAGCATCGGCCGCTCGATCCTCGATTTCTTCAAGAAGAAGGATGAGCCGGTAACGCCGTCCACCCCGCCGGCACCTGCGAACGACAACACGTTCGATCCGCAGGCATTCGCCGCGATGTTTGCCTCAAGCGTAGCCGATCAGATCGCCGCAGCGACCAAGCCGGCGAACGATGCCGTGGCCGCCCTCACCGCCCAGCTGGAGATGCTGCAGGGCAAGCTGGAAGCAACCCCGGAACCGCAGACCTTCAAGCGCACGCTGGCCACTGGCGGCAGCGGAGCGGTCGTCACCGACTGCTGAGTGTCGTCCCCACTATCCCGAAACTGACTGCCCCCGCCCTACGCCCCTCAGGAGCCCACGCCCATGCGTAATGAAACCCGCCTCCTCTTCAACGCCTACGTCAGCCAGATCGCGCTGCTGAACGGCGTTGCCAGTGCCGCCGTCAAATTCAGCGTCGCGCCCAACGTCGAGCAGAAGCTGGAAGAGAAGATCCAGGAGTCGAGCGACTTCCTGCAGCTGGTCAATGTCGTGGGCGTGCCCGCGCAGCAGGGCCAGAAGGTGGGCGTCACCGTCACCCGCCCGCTGGCGAGCCGCACCAACACCAACGCCGGCAATCGCCGCACGCCCGGCGATCCGACCGACACCACGGACGATGGCGGTTACTACTGCCGCCAGACCAACTACGATCACGCGATCAAGTACGCGAAGCTGGACGCCTGGCGCCACAAGCCCGAATTCCAGACGCTGCTGCGCGACGTCATCCTGAAGCAGCAGGGCCGCGACCGGATCATGATCGGCTTCAACGGCACGTCCGTTGCCGCGACTACAGATCGCGGCGCCAACCCGCTCCTGCAGGACGTCAACGAGGGCTGGCTGCACAAGATCCGCGCGCACGCGCCTGACCGCGTGCTGGACGGCGGCGAACTGGCTGCAGACAAGATCTACGTCGCCGCTGGCGTCGAAGTCGTGGACGGCGATGCCACCAATCTCGACACCGCCGAGGCGGATTACGCCAACCTCGATGCGCTGGCCTTCGATGCCCTCGATCTGCTCGATCCCTGGCACCGCAGCGACACCGATCTTGTCGTCATCGTCGGTTGGAAGCTGGTCAAGGACAAGTACCTCAATCTGCTGCAGGCCGCTGGCGACACCGCGACCGAACGCGAGGCCGCGCACCGCATCCTCACGTTGCCCAAGCAGCTGGCCGGCAAGCGCGCTGTCATCGTGCCTTTCTTCCCGGAAGATGCGCTGCTGGTGACCAGCCTCGATAACCTGTCGATCTACTGGCAGGAGGAAACGCGCCGCCGCCTCATCAAGGATGAGCCCGCGCTCGATCAGATCGAGAACTACGAGTCCGTGAACGAGGACTATGTGGTCGAGGATTATGGCCGCGCCGCGCTGATCGAGAATGTCGTCATGGGCAAGAAGCCGGCGGCGTAAGCCCCGCTCGCGCCTTCCCGCAAACCGGCCCCTCCGCAGGATACTCCGCCATGAGCCTCGCTCGTCGTAAGCGTGATCGCATTCTCGCTGCCCAGACAGTCACCGCAGCGGCTGCACCTGTGAAGGGGGCGGCCGTCGCCCCCGCTGCTGTAATCTCCCCAAAAATCGGGCCCTCACCAGCGGGGGCGGCCAACGCTTCCCCGGCAGACCGCGCCGCCGCCCAGATCGGCCTTCGCCTGACGCATGACCTGCGCCGGCTGAAGGAGATCAAGTCGATCGACCTCAAGATCGCCGCCAAGCGCGAGATGATCCCGCACTACCGCGACTGGATCGCCGGACTGATCGCCGCCGATGCCGGTGTCGGCACCGGAACCGCTGCCGAAGTGCTGCCCACTTGCATGGTCTGGATGATCGATGTCGGTGAGTACGAAGGCGCCGTCGATCTTGCCGAATTCGTCCTGCGCCACGGCGTTCCGATGCCTGCCCGCTACCAGCGCGATGCCGTCACCGTCGTCGTCGAGGAGATCGCCGAAGCCGCGCTCAAGCTGCAGGCGGCCGGCGAAACCTTCCCGCTCTCCGTTCTCGATAGCGTGGAGATCCTCACCATCGGTCAGGACATGCACGACCAGGTGCGCGCCAAGCTGCTCAAGGCGATCGGCGTCGAGCAGCTGCGCGAAGCCGAGGATGCCGAGGCCGCAGCCAGCCTCCCGCGCCTGACCGCTGCCCTCGACGCCATGCGCGAGGCCCAGCGCCTCCATGACCGCATCGGCGTTAAGGACCGGATCAAACGGGCCGAAAAGCTGCTTAGGGCCGTCGCGCCCGAACCAGAAACGAACACCGAACCTGGCGGCGCTTCCGCCGCATGACAAGCTCGCCCCCGGCGCTCGGGGGCGGATCGCGCGAGGCGGGAGGTTTTCGAACCGAAGGGCCGTCCTCTGACCCGGTCCCCACCCCCGTTAGCTCCGCAAACGTGGCTGACGGCGAACCATGAGAGTGCCGCAAGTGACCTTCGTTGCCCGCCCCCCGCAATCGCAGATCGAGCAGGAGCCGCCAGGCGAAGCCGCCATCGTCAACGACGGCTTCTTTCCGGACATCGATCCCGCAGAGATCCGCGAAGCCGCGCGCATCCCGAGCAGCATCACGCCGGCCCGCCTGCGCGCCGCGATCCTTGGCGCGATCATGACCGTGGAGATCGACCTGCGCGCCTGGGCGGCCGACCGCATCGCCGAGGGCCATGCCGCGCTCGCCGATTTGGCGGCGCCGCAGCTGGACGGGCAAAGTGTCCAGACCATCCGCTACAACCGCGCGGTCGCGCTGCTTGCCAAGGCCGAACTGATCGAGCGGCACCGCGATTTCGATACCACCGCTGCCGGCGCGGCGCAGGCCGACGAACTCGAGCCCTCGATCGGCGAATTGCGCCGCGATGCGATGCATGCCGTGCGCGACATGCTCGGCGCCACGCGCACCGTCGTGGATCTGATCTGATGGCGGCCGGGCAGCGCCTCACCGCGCGTTCGGGCGACAAGCTCGACTTGCTGCTGTTCCGCGAGGCCGGCCTCGGCCCGTCCGAACTGACCCGCGTCCTCGATGCCAATCCGGGCCTTGCCGATCTTGGCCCGATCCTTCCGCTGGGCACGGTCGTGATCGTGCCTGCCACCGCAGAGGCCAGCACGCCGCGTGTGCGCACCCTCATCCAGCTCTGGGACTGACGCCATGGATCTTCGCACCTTCCTGCCCTCGCTTGCCGACGTCATCGGTTCGCTTTCGCCGTCTCTGATCGGCTCGGCCGTCGCCCAGGCATGGAAGCCCGGCCTGTCGTGGCGGCAGCGCTTCGTGCAGTGGATCGTCGGCTCCACCGTCAGCTTCTACGTCACCCGCGTCATCATCGAAGTAACCGGATGGAGCGACTTCGTCGCGCAGTCGATCGCCTTCGGGATCGCCTTGCTGGCCTTCGACGCCACGCCCCGCATCGCCAGGGCGGCGACCGACGCGCTCGCCAGCCTTCCCGGCCGCCTGGCCGACCGCTTTTTGCCAGGAAAGGACTGAACCTCATGACTGCCCGCAAGATCGGCACTGCCGGACTCGCCCTCGTAAAGTGCTTCGAAGGTCGCAAACTGCGCGCCTACCGCTGCCCGGCTGGCGTCTGGACGGTCGGCTATGGATCGACCGGCCCGCACGTAAAGCCTGGCATGGTCATCACCGAACAGCGCGCCGAAGCGCTTTTACATGAGGATCTGTCCCGGTTCGAAGCCGCGGTCGATCGGGCCGCGCCCGGCGCCACGCAAAACCAGTTCGATGCCATGGTCTCGCTGGCCTTCAACATCGGGATTGACGCGTTCAACCGCTCCACGGTGCTGCGCAAGCATAAGGCAAAAGACTTCGAGGGCGCCAGCGCGGCCTTCGCCATGTGGAACAAGGCAGGGGGCAAAGTGGTCGCCGGTCTGGTACGTCGACGCGCTGCCGAAGCCGATCTTTACGCCGCATGATCGGCGCCTTGCACCTTGCCATGGCAGGCGCGTTGGCGGCGTGCGTCGCCGGCATCGGCGGCTTCTTCTATGGCACCCGCGTCGGCGCCGCGCAGGAGCAGTCCGCGCGGAAGCGCGCCGACGATGCCGCCGAAGCGGTACGGATGGAGCTTCAGGCGAAGATCGACGCCTCGTCCGAGCGCGCGCAGGCCGTCGAATATGCCCGCCAGTCCAGCGTCAGGGAAATCTACCATGAAAGCCAGAAGATCATTGAGCGGCCTGTGTATCGCAATGTCTGCACTGACGCTGATGGTGTCCGCCTGCTCGACCGTGCCGCCGCCGCCGCCAACGGCGCGAGTTTCGCCGAACCTTCTGGCCCCGCCGCCGCAGCTTCCCAGCGTCCGCAGGAATGACGCGGGCGAGATGACGGGCCGGGACGTGATGTTCAGCCTTTCGGCGCTCTACGATGTGGCTGGCCAGATCCGCGCCGCCTTCATCGAACTTCAGGCCGAGGTCCGCACCATGATGGAGGCATCCGATGCGCAAGGCCGATAGCCTCCGGCGCTGGCTCACCGCCTTCCTGCCCGACTTGAGGACGCATCCCGACCGGTTGCAGGTCTACCTCGAAGGCGGCGAGGTGAGGGCGCGCCGCTCTGCCACCCTGTCGTTCTCCTACGCCTACACGGTGAAAGCGCTCATCACCGATTTTGCGGGCGATGCCGATACGATCATGGTCTCGGTCCTGGCATGGATCGAGAAGGAGCAGCCGCAGCTGCTGCAGGCGAGCGACGACAAGCCCTTCGGTTTCGAGGCCGAACTGCTCGACAGCGAGACCTACGACATCGAACTGTCGATCGACCTGAGCGAACCGGTGCTGGTCATCCCGCGCGGCGATGGCAGCGGTTACGATGTCAGCCACCCGCAGGAGCAAGCCTTCCCGCCGCTGTTCGAAGGGGTAACGGCGTCGTTCCTGCAGGGCTTCGGCGATGTCGAAACGCTCGCGCAGACCGCAGATCCCGATGCCGTGCTGACGCCGGCCGTGCCGCCGGACGCGTGATCGCCGTATGACTGACGATCTTGCCGAAATTGAACGCCTCGCGGGCGTGCTCCTGCGCAGCCTGTCATCGGGCCAGCGGCGCGGCATTCTGCGCAAGATGGCCCGCGAACTGGCGATCGGCCAGCGCGAGCGCATTACCGCGCAGCGCCAGCCTGATGGCAGCGCATTTGAGGCGCGCAAGGCAAAGCAGCCGGTCGTGTCCGGTCGGGGCACGGCTTGTTTCCTCTACCCATCGGGAGGCAGCGGCCCGCCGCGCCGGGTCATCATGAAAAGCTTCACGTGGGGAACCGGGCGGATGATGACCGGCTTCGACATCGATGCCGGCGCCATCCGCTCCTTCGAATTCGAAAAGATCGTCAAATGGCTTCCGGTCCCGGAGGAACATCGCAACAAGGGTGGCGGCAAGCTGCGCCGCCGGGGCGGCCTGCGCCGGCGCAACATGTTCCGCCGTCTCGCCAGCGCGAAATTCCTGAAGGTGAAAACCGACGATCAGGGCTTCTGGGTCGGCTTCTCCGGCAAAGTCTCGCAAATCGCCAGCGTCCACCAACAAGGCCTGCGCGACAAGCCGTCAATCAGGGCCAAGGCCGTGCCCTATCCCCGCCGCGAGCTTCTCGGCGCGACCGAGCGAGACCGCGCTCACATGCTCGATGCGCTCTACGCCCATCTGGCGGCCAGCTAGGCCCGCTTCGCCACCCAGTCCTTCAGCGCATCGTTGATCCGCGATTGCCAGCCCGGCCCTCCGGCGCGGAAGTGTTCGACCACGTCCGGCGACAGCCGGATAGTCGTGCTGATCTTCTTCGGGGCCTTTTGCGGGCCTCGGATCTTCATCTTGCTGGCCAGATCCGGAAACGCCTGCGCGAACGGAATGGCTTTCGCGAAATCATCCTTGGTCCATTCGGGATTGTCACTCACCGCATCCATGTCCGCCTGGGTATACTTCGCCTTGGTCATGTCAGCATGCTCCTTTCCTTGCGGCTCGCGGGACGGGCTGAAATAAGGGAAATTCCTTCGGTCCCGAGTAGTGCGAATATCACGGCGATTACCCCGTTCATGCGGCCGATGGCAGCAAAGCGCCCGTCCTTTGCATCGCGGATCACTGCCGAAGCGAAGAACTCTTCGCCGATGTCTGCGAAATCGATGCCATGCTTGGCGATGTTCGCGGCCCGCTTCGTTTCGTCCCATACGATCTGCATGGCCGTATGTAGTAACATTCAGCCTTCTTTGCAATCAGAATGTTACTACAATTTATATCTAGCCCGGCTGCTCGAAAATCTGGATATCGAAGGCCTGCTCCAGGGCATTTGTTCAGCCGCCCATCCAAATGCCCTCGCTCGCCATCGACGAACGCCTGTTCCTACACCCACGCTGTCACAGGCAGGAGCAACGCATGGCCCAGAATTTCCCCGACTTTCGTGGCACCCGTGAATGGCAGGATATCACCGCCCTGCCGGGCTACGGCGCACTTGTCGGCAAAAGGGTGGTGATCCAAGCAAAGAGCGGCACTTACAACGCCGTCTGGTTTGGCAGTGTTGCCCCGCCTGAAGCTTCGAGCGGAATTCCCGCGCCTGCACATCGGGATGTCAGTGGATCGGGTGATCATATCTGGGTCAGAGGCGATACTCGGTTTGCCATTCTCCTCGAGGAATTCGCAGATGGCATTGCCCATCCTGCCTTGCCGTTCGACACGACCGGACTGGCCAGTCCTCATCGCGGCACGGTGCTCTACGACCACAATTTCATGGATCGCATCGCCCGCGAGCATACGTTCACGCATCTTTTTACGCCCGGCGAGGCCAATAAGAGCGGCTCTACCCAATGGATTGATCGGGGAGGGGTCGGACGGGTCGCGACGATGATCGAGAAAAACGCAGCCGGCAAGGAGGCTATGGGTATCGCTCGCCTGAGCCAGTATTACGGCGACGGGGTCTACCTGTACGAAGGCATCCATTCGATCGAGGTCCAGTGCCTCAATCGCACATATCCGCGTTGGTATGATATCGGGATTGATCACGCCAACTTCGATGGCAGCAAACGCTGCTTCCTCCGTCTGCGTTATCTCAATTATGATGAACTCGCCGGCGGCTATGCACGGCGCTGGCAGCTGTTGATGGGGAACGACCCGAACATGGACGCCCGCAATCTCGGTACTGGCGAGAGCATCTGGCTGGAAAACGAGAATAAGGCTCTGCCGATCAAGATCGACCTGATGTTTGACACGCGAGAGGAGCGGTATCTCGGTGTCCGCATCGGCAACCGGCCTGATCTGGCGCTCGGCACCCTTGCGCCAAATCCGAATGATGACCTGCGCAATCTCGGCCCCGTATACAGCCATGCGCTGACCTCATTCCACGAGGGCTTCAACCTGTGTCAGTCCGTCGTTAATCGCACCACAGGCTCTAACTCGTGCGGGCAGATCAACTGCCACGCTGCACGCCTGACCTATCTCGGAAAGATCTACTGATGGCACGCGCAGTCAACTTCTCGGGTGTGGAAGCGCGGCCTACTAGCGAATTTCTTTCGCCGGTAGTCGAAGCCAATCCCGGCGATATCGTGCGTTTCGATTTCATGGTCGAGGCACTGCTGGGCGCCCCCACGGCGGCATCGCTCGCCTTCAAATTTCAGGTGAGGCCGCTGGTAATGAATGGCGGAAATCTAAACATCAACTCCGAGAGCGAAGGCGTTCGCCGCCCGTGGGTGGATGTGCTCGCCGCCGGCCCGCTCGGAGTGTTGCTGGTGAATGGGGACTGGCCCGCGACCGGGCTGGATCAGGCCTATCCGCGTACGCTCTACCCGAACACCGCAACATCCGACACGACGAGCTTCTATTGCGTGTCGCGTGCGATCCGCGTCGGGCCGCTCTTCTGCCAGGTCCGCGCCGTGACGGTCAGCACATTCACAGGGGGCAACACGCCGAAGTGGGTGCTCACCGGAATGGCCGGCATCGAGCGTGCCGGCTGACACTTCTCCAGGCTCAACCGAACGTTCCGGCGGACCTATTCAGCACAGGCTATCTCCAGAAACCACCTGCAGTATTTCGCAACTAGCAAATACGTGTTGGCTCGAACATTTTAAGCACAGTCTCGATCTTAGTGTGAGTGTCGCCGGCAAGTTCCAGAAAAACGCGGCGGCCGTCCTTTGGGTCTGGCCTTCGCACAAGCAAGCCTCGGTCACATAGTAGGACTATCCAGCGCAAAGCTGTGCTCGCTGGCGCGCATGATGCGATACACGCGCTGGTCACCGATACGCGGCGGTTTAGGTGATGCGAGATATACAGATCGAGGAGTATGTCCCAAGATGGATCTGCAAAAAGGCCCGGACCAAGTATCGTCTCCCGACGCCGGCGAAATCCGTAGATCCGCTCGGCTAGGGCGTGATGATGAGCAGTCAACTGCTTCCCATGGTTCGTGTCTGCTCGTTCGACAGGGTGCTCGCCGATGACGTGCAGGTGTATCTGCTCGATCATTGATCGAACAACTTTCAAGTCGTCGCTCATGTGCCCTCCTGATGGCACCATGAGCTCCCGCTTTAGTCGATTCTCAAAATTAAATTATTGTAATGCAATTTCTCTTTTTATCTCTTGATAAAATAGCAGTCGTTAATCAAACGGATCTTTACTAAGATCGTCAATTAGTTGCAATAGGTCTGCCATGTCGCCCTCTTCAAATGAGGGGTATGGTTCACTTTTCCAATTCGATAATATGCCCGTATTTGCAGTAAACCGGTGGGAGGCTTGTGCGCTCAGGTTTTTAGCGGTCGCAGCATCGGGACCGGCGAAAAAAGACAGCACAAGTTTAGGCGAACAGCCATTCTCGTAGGCAACTATCACGCACAAATATCGATCTTCCAGCCGACCCATCCTCACCAACTTAGCGGCTGTCAGTTAATGCAAGCTTGCTTAGCATTGATACGTTATGGATGATCTTTTTTGGTCCGTAGAGTGAGTATTTCCACTGGGGGATGTCCCGTAGTGCGGCATGCGGTAGGGCTAGATTGATGGACTTGCTCATCCAGCCTTTCCGCTAAGGCCTGAACCTACCGTTGACTGTCCTGAGGATCATTTGGACAGCCGCCCGTCCAAATGCGCCCCATAGCCACGACATGCCCAACCCAGCGACATGGGCCGCATGGCCGATGCTACCTTCACTGCTGTCGATCTGTCACGCCTGCCTGCGCCCGATGCGATCGAGGATCTCGATTTCGAGACGATCCTCGCTGACGCGGTCGCGCGCATGCAGGCCCAGATGCCGGATTTCGTCACGCGGGACAGCGATCCGGCGACCAAGCTGCTGCAGGTCTTCGCCTACTTCGCGCAGCTGCTGCGCCAGCGCGTCAACGACGCCGTGCGCGCCGTCATGCCCGCCTATGCCGTCGGCGCGGACCTCGACAACATCGCGGCCCTGTTCGGCATAACCCGTTTCAACATCACACCCGCTGACGACGTCCTGGGCATTCCCGCCGTCATGGAAAGCGACGCGGATTTCCGCCGCCGCATGGTGCTGGCACCGGAAGGCTATTCCGTCGCCGGGCCGGAGGGCGCCTATATCTTCCATGCCCTGTCGGCCGATGCCGACGTGCTCGATGCCAGCGCCATCAGTCCTGCTGCCGGGGAAGTCCTGGTCTCGGTCCTGTCGCGCACCGGCACCGGTGCGGCATCGCCCACGCTGATCGACGCGGTCGGCGCTTATGTCTCGGCTGAGACGCGCCGGCCGCTGACCGACTTCGTGACCGTCCAGTCGGCCGAGATCGTCGATTATGCGGTCGATGCCACGCTTACCACGTTCAGCGGCCCTGACGGCGGCGTCGTGCTTGCCGCCGCGCAGGCCAATCTCGATGCCTATGTCGCGGCGAGCCACCGGCTCGGCCGCGATGTGACACGCTCGGCCATCTTCGCCGCGCTCCACGTCGAAGGCGTGCAGAAAGTCGTGCTGGCTTCGCCCGCCGCTGACATCGTCATCTCGCGCACGCAGGCGCCGAACTGCACCGCCGTCGCCATCGCCTACGGCGGTACGGACGAATGACCTATCCGTCGATCCTGCCGCCGGGCTCTACCGCGCTGGAAAGGGCGCTCGAGCAGACCGCCGCCGGCCTCGTTGATGCTATTGCGGTCCCCATCCGATCGGTTTGGTCACCGAACCACTGTTCGATCGAATTGCTGCCGTGGCTGGCGTGGGGGCTCAGTCTCGACAACTGGTCGACTGATTGGTCTGATGCCGTCAAGCGGGAGCGGGTTCGGCAGGCAATATCCATTGCCCGCCGCAAGGGCACGGCGGAATCCGTTCGCTCGGTCGTTGCCAGCTTCGGCGGATCGGTCGCTATTCGTGAGTGGTGGCAAACCGAGCCGAAAGGCGAGCCGCACACCTTCAACCTCCTGCTCAATCTTGATCAGGCCAGCGCGCCCGCTTCAGCCATCTTCGTCGATCAGGTCATTGCCGAGGTCATGCGCGCCAAACCGGTGCGCAGCACCTTCACCTTCACGCAGGGCATCAACGCCTCGGCCCGCATGGGCCTGGCCGCTGCCGCTCGCCCTATCATTTACGCTCGCCTGTCCTGCACGGCGCCCGCTGCGATCTGACCGGAGAAAGTCATGGGTCTCATCCTCACCGTCACCAATGCGGGTCGCGCTGCACTTGTGAACGCTGCGAATACCGGAACGGCGCCGGTTACGATTGCGCAGGTTGGCCTTACCGACATTGCCGTCACGCCAGCTGCGACTACTACCTCTCTACCCGGTGAATTCAAACGCCTCGCCACGATGTCCGGCGATGTCGTCGCTGACGACACCATTCATGTGATCGTCCGCGATGAAGGTGCAGATGTCTTTACCGTGCGCAGTCTGGCGCTCTACCTTGACGATGGCACGCTTTTCGCGATCTACGGGCAGCCCGATGTGCTGCTCGAAAAGTCGGCACAGGCTCTCATGCTCCTCGCGATCGACGTGCAATTCGCCGATGTCGATGCCACCCTGCTAGCGTTCGGCGATGCAAACTTTCTCAACCCGCCAGCAACCACCGAGCGGCAAGGCGTCGTCGAACTGGCGACGGTGGCCGAAGCCCAGGCCGGCATTGACGCCCTGCGCGCACTGACGCCTGCCGGGGCTAAAGCCGCGATCATGGCTTGGCTTTTGTCGTTGGACGGCGCCGGCTCTGGCCTTGATGCGGACCTTCTGGATGGCCAGCACGGCAGCTACTACGCCAACATTCCTGCGCGCCTGGGCTATACGCCAATCAACAAGGGTGGCGATACCGTCACCGCCGCCATTTCCTACCAGGTTCCTGAAACGTCGAGCATTGCCGCGCGACCCAACGGCAACACACCCTTGGTGGCGATGGGTAACGGTATTGGCGGCCCGGCTGTTATGACGTTCCACCGTCCGGGATCATACGCGACGTTTTTTGGCATCGACACCGACAACCAACTGAAATTCGGCGGATGGTCGGCCGGCGCTGTGGCGAACGTCATTTGGCACACCGGCAACGATGGCGCCGGCAGTGGCCTGGACGCCGACTTGCTCGATGGGCAACAGGGAGGTTTCTACACCAATATTCCGGCACGGCTTGGCTATCAGCCCGTCCAGCAGGGCACCGGCGTTGGGCAGCTTAGCAATGTCGTCAAGATAGGTTGGGGCAGCAACAGCCGCGTTCGGGTTACGGTGGACTCCACTGACCAAGGTAATATCGTGTTCGATGCAAACTTGGCCGGTGGAGGCTTGGGCGTAAATGGCGCCTACGTCGCCCGCAACGGCAATCATTTGTTTGGTCCCGATAACGATGGCGCCGGATCGGGTTTGGATGCGGACTTGCTGGATGGCTTGCAGTCCACCCAGTTCATGCGCAACTTCACCAACAACTGGGTGCGTAGTGAAGAAGGTCGCGAGCGGTTTTTCTTCACCCCCAACGCGGACACTTACGCCCGCGTGTCGGGCGCTTTTCGCTGGCAGAACGGCAGTGATGCCAATGTCGGCTCGATCGACGAAAGCGGAAATCTGTGGCTTTCTGGCCAAGTCGATGCGCTTCGCGTCGTCACGCGCGCAAATGGCGATGGCATGGCGATCAAGGTTGGCGATGATGCGTGGATCGGTGATGTAAACTGGGTCAACGGCATTGGCATTCGCGGCCAGCAGGACAGCCGGGCCGGCTTTGTCACCTTTGGCACGTCAGGCCTGGGACTGGGATGTGACGCGGCTGATGCTACGCTTCGTTATGCCGGAAATCCCGTCTGGCACGCCGGAAACGACGGCGCAGGCAGCGGCCTGGACGCGGACACCGTGGATGGCTGGCAGCGTGACGATATCCGACACTGGAACAACTTGCTCGGAAAGCCCTTCAACTGGGCGGGGCAGGAAGGGCAGCCGCAATGGCTATGGGGCAGTAATGATGGCGGGCAGTACTACGTCTGGAACCCCTCCAATTTCAGCGTGAACTACGCGAATTCTGCCGGCTCCTCCAACTCGGCCAATTATGCAAATTCGGCCGGTAATGCCGACACGGTGGACGGCCTCCACGCTTCCGATTTGATGCCGACCGGGAATTTGTCTGCGGCAGGCTACACGCGCCTGCCCAACGGCCTGATCCTTCAGTGGGGGACCGTCAGTTGTTCGTCAAACTCCTACGGGTCCGTCACCTTCCCCATCATTTTTCCCAACGCCTGCGTCAACATCCAGTCCTGCGTAGCGACTGAAGTTGGAAACGGAGACGCGCAGGCAAACTGCCCGCTGCCGTACAGCACGACGAGGAGCGGGGCGAATTTCTGGAATGCCGCCCCTGCGGCGACCGCCTGGTGGTGGGCCATTGGTTACTAAGGGCAATTGAAATGACCATATTTTATAGTTCTTCGGCAGGTGGATTTCTGGACAGCGAAATCCACACAAGCATTCCCGATGATGCGGTTTCGCTGAGTGCGGAAAGTCACCTCGCTTTACTGGAAGCAGCGTTGGTCGGTTCGATAATCGTTCCCGGCGAAGGCGGTATGCCAATGGCTGTACCGGCGCCGCCTCCTGCAGAGGAGGAGATGTTCAGGCGGATGCGCGACCGGCGCAATCAACTGTTGCGCGCCTGCGACTGGACCCAGGTCGCGGACACAAAGCTGTCCCCCGAAACTCGCGATGCCTGGGCGACCTACCGCCAGAGCTTGCGCGATCTCCCCGAGGAGTTCGCAGACGATCCCGCTTCGGCTGTTTGGCCGGAACCACCCCAGAACTAAGGAACTGACCGCATGAAAACGAGCATCGGCAAGTATGACGCTTCGACGCGAACCGTCCCCGTGACCTTCAAGCATGTCGGCGTGGAACATTCCCGCACCGTCAATGCATGCCTTACCGAAACAGGCCAATATGATGCGAAGGCCACGGCGGCACGCGTGAAGGAAGTGGCGTCCGGCGTGGAACACAAGATTGGTCTTGGGGTCATCACTATGCCGATGCCCGAACGTGAAGTGCCCGTTGTGGCGGAAGCACCCGCAGAATAACCGCGGCACTTCACGCCGCGCCTACCCTCTTGTACGGCAAGGGGGCCTCAGATGTTCCCGCATCTTGAAAGCCAGCGAGCCTGCACTCGCACCTCAGGGCAGCACGCCTGTCCCATCAGATACCCTTGCCGCGTCTCAGGCGCGGTAAGGGCAATCTTGCAGGAAATCCTACATGTCTACCTCTTTTGTTCCCGTTCGCCCCGTCTCGCCTGTTGCCGGCTACATCGGCGGGAAGCGCAACCTTTCCAAGCGCATCTGCGCCATTATCGAGGCCACGCCGCACAGCAGCTATGCCGAACCTTTCGTCGGTATGGGCGGCATCTTCCTGCGTCGTAAAAGCCGCCCAAAGGCAGAGGCGATCAACGATATCTCGGGAGACGTCGTCACCCTTTTCCGCTGCCTTGCTGAGCACTATCCCTACCTTATCGACATGCTGCGCTTCCGCGTCGCGAGCCGCGCCGAGTTCGAACGGCTGCTCGCGCAGTCGCCCGACACGCTCACCGATCTGCAGCGCGCTGTGCGCTTCCTCTACGTTCAGCGCCTGGCATTCGGCGGCAAGGTTTCCGGACGCACCTATGGGGTGGACGCCTCATCGCCCGCGCGGTTCGATGTCGGCAAGCTGGAGCCGATGCTCGCGGATTTGCATGACCGTCTCCAGTCGGTGACGATCGAGCGCCTGCCATATGGCGATTTCATCCGCCGCTATGACAGGGAAGGCGCGCTGTTTTACCTCGATCCGCCTTATTGGGCTTGCGAGCGCGACTATGGTCCGGGCGTCTTTACCCGCGAAGACTTCGCCGCGCTCGTCCGCCATCTGGCCGGCATCAAGGGCAAGTTCCTGATGTCGCTCAACGATAACGAGGGCGTGCGCGAGACGTTCGCGGGCTTTGCCATCGCGTCGATCGATACGACCTACACATTAGGGCCGCAATCGAAGCAGGCGCGCGAAGTGCTGATCAGCAACTATCCCATCGCGGCTAATGACGATTAATATGATGCTGAAATGTTGCGGGGCGCCTCTTATTTGAAGCGCCCCGCAACGATCAAACCGGGAACGGCCCCTGCGCTGCTTGAACATCAGCATATTTCAAGCCGTTGATGATCTCTGAGATACGTCCTTGGTTCACACCAAAGAGTGCTGCTACCTGATGCTGGAAGAGCTTTTTCGTATAGATCAAGAACTTGATGTGAGCTGCCATCTCACGCGTAATTTTTGGCGATCTTGCTCGTTTCATTCGCTTGGTCCTCATGGCCAATGCGATGAAACCGGGTTGACTTCGACCTCCCTGGATGCAAGATTCAGGGCCTTGAAAATGACCTAGTCATCCGCGGTCTCATCGCGGTTATCCGAGCCGGAAGCGCGTCAACGCTTCCGGCTCTTTTTCGTTTATGACGCGAGTCGTTTACGAGCGCAATGCTGAATTTCCTCTACAAGGCGTTTCTGGCGCCCTTTTCCACGTTTATGGGCCCTGCCCTAGCTACGATCCGTTTAAACGCTGTAGGCGGTAATTCCGGGCAGAATTTGCGCTAATGAAGAGGCACCTATCGCTGAAGCAATCTAAGAGGTTGCTAAAAGGGTTAACGCCCCGCTTTGTTCATCTATTGATCCTGTCACGTTCTAGGCCGGTTCAAAACGTTCATTTGGTCAGCCCCCCATCCAAATAGACCCCCGCGAAAGCTGATCGAACCCGCGCCATGGTCGCCCCATGGCGCAAAATCTCGACCCCGAACAGATGACCGGCGACGTGCTGCGGCTCGGCAGGATCGCATCGGTCGATCATGCCAATGCCACGTGCACCGTCGAAAGCGGTGATATCGTCACTGGCGATGTGCCGTGGCTGGCCCCTCGCGCGGGTGCCTTGCGCGTCTGGTCCCCGCCCACGGTCGGCGAACAGTGCCTGCTCGTCTCGCCTGAAGGCGATGTCGAAAACGGCGTGGCTATCGTTGGTCTCTACTGCGATGCCTTCCCCGCCCCCTCCGACAATCCCGACATCATCCATCTCGAATTCGCGGACGGCGCGGTCATCATTTACGACCAGGCCGGACATGCATTGGCCGTCACGCTGCCGGCAGGCGGCACGGCACAGGTCAATGCGCCGGGCGGTACTGTGTGGAACGGTCCTGTCACTTTCAACGATAACGTCACCGTCAATGCTACGGTCACCGCCACCGAAGACGTCATCGGCGCCGGCAAGAGCCTGAAGGGCCACAAGCACTCCGGCGTTCAGGCGGGCGGCGCCCAGACCGGAGCGCCGGTGTGATGGCTGGCCCCAGCTGCACAGCAGCCTCCTCGTGGAAGGCGGAGCCTCGGCCATGACAGGAATGGCAAGACAGTCAGGCACGGCCCTCAATGGCATCGAGCATATCCGCCAGTCGGTCGCCGATATCCTCTCCACGCCGATGGGCACCCGCGTCGGCCGCCGCGAATACGGCTCGCTGCTGCCCGAACTGATCGACCAGCCCCTGACGGCAGCGAACATCCTGCGCCTCTACGCCGCGACTGCCGTCGCCGTGACCCGCTGGGAAGATCGCATCCGACTGCGCCGCGTCGGCATTGCCGCCGGCGAGCGCCCCGGCGCGGCCACCGTCGTCATCGACGCCCTGCGCACCGATACCCCGCGCGCCAATGCGCTCGTGCGTCTTTCCGTTCCTCTTTCCGCCTAAACTCCAGGAGCCGCTCATGCCCTTCAAACATGGTATCACCGTTACCGAAATCAGCACCGGCGCCCGGACGCTCGCTGCCGTCTCCACCGCCATCATCGGCCTTGTCGCCATAGCCGCCGATGCCGACGCCCCAACCTTTCCGCTCGATACGGCGGTACTGGTCACCGATGTCGAAGCGGCCATCGGCAACGCCGGCACGGACGGCACCCTCGCCCTTTCGCTGCGCGCCATCGCCGATCAGGCCCGCCCGCTCGTCGTGGTAGTCCGCGTGGCCGAAGGCGCCGATGATGCCGAAACCGCCAGCAACGTCATCGGCACCACGACTGCCGAAGGCCAGAAGACCGGCATGCAGGCATTGCTCGCCGCGCAAAGCCAGCTGGGCGTGAAGCCGAAGATCCTCGGAACGCCCGGCCTCGAGACGCAGGCCGTCACCGCCGCGCTTGCCGTGGTCGCGAAGAAGCTGCGCGGCTTCGCCTATGCCCGCGCCCTGGGCGATACCGTCGCCGACGCCGTGCTCTACCGCGCGAACTTCGCCGAGCGCGAACTGATGCTGCTGATGCCTGATTTCCTGATGTGGAATACCGAAACCAGCGCCAACGTCACCAGCTACGCCGCTGCCCGCGCCATGGGCCTGCGCGCGCTGATCGACGAACAGACCGGTCCGCACAAGACGCTCTCCAACGTCGCGGTCTCGGGCGTCGTCGGCCTGTCGAAGGACATCCACTGGGATATCGAGGATATGGCCAGCGAGGCGGGCGTGCTCAACGCCGGGCAGGTGACCGCACTCGTCCGCTCGGACAGCGGCTTCCGCTTCTGGGGCAACCGCACCTGCTCCGACGATCCGCTGTTTGAATTCGAAAGCACCGTGCGCGTGGCGCAGCTGCTCGCCGACACGGTCGCGCGCGGCATGGCCTGGGCGATCGACAAGCCGCTTACGCCCGGCCTCGCGCGCGACATCATCGAGACCGTCAACGGCTTCTTCCGCCAGTTGAAGGGCGAGGGCGTCATCCTCGGCGCCAACGCCTGGTTTGACGAGGCGAACAACTCCACGGCCAGCCTCAAGGCCGGAAAGCTGCGCATCGATTACGACTACACGGTGCCGCCGCCGCTCGAAGACCTCGGCTTCAATCAGCGCATCACCGACAGCTACTTCGCCGACTTCGCGGGCCAGCTGACCGAAACGGTCTGATCGCGCCCTCCCTCCACTCCCTCGATCACAGGAAACCGCCATGGGAAAAGTCCGCACCCTCAAGGACATGATGTTGTTTAACGAAGGCCTCGCCTACGTTGGCGACTGTAAGACCGTCTCGCTACCCACCCTCACACGCAAGACTGAAGACTTTCGCGGCGCCGGCATGAGCGGCACCGTCGCGATGGACATGGGCATGGAAGCGATGGAGCTGTCGTTCACCTGCTCGGCGCCGATGCGCGACGTGCTGCGCCAGTGGGGCACGCCTACGGTCGATGGCGTCTATCTGCGCTTTGTCGGCGCCTACCAGCAGGAAGACACCGGCGCCGTCGACCAGGTCGAAGTCATCGCGCGCGGCCGTCATACCGAACTCGAGATGGGTGATCAGGAGACCGGCGAGGTCAGCGAGTTCAAGGCCACCTTCGCCGTCGCCTACTACAAGCTCGTCTGGAACGGCCGCACCGAAATCGAGATCGACCCGCTCAATATGGTCGAGATCGTCGGCGGCGTCGATCGCCTGGCCGAGCGCCGCGCCGCCATCGGTCTGTTCTGATCCTCCGGCCCGGTGCCGAGCCGGGCCGTCCATTCTCATTCCTCAATCCGGAAACCCATCATGGCCGAACCCGCCGCAGAAATCCGCACCGTCCCGCTCGACACCCCGATCCAGCGCGGCGAACAGAAAGTCGACACCCTCCAGATCCGCAAGCCCAGTTCGGGCGAACTGCGCGGCCTTTCCCTGGTCGATCTCGGACAGCTCAAGGTCGACGCACTGACCAAGCTGCTCCCCCGCATTACCATGCCCCCGATCACTGCCGCCGAGGCTGCGAATATGGACCCGGCCGACCTGCTGGCTTGTGGCGCGGAGATCGGAAGTTTTTTGCTGCAGAAGGCGAAGCGTACGGATGCCCTCGATCGGTAGACGACGCGATGGCGGATGTGGCGGTCATCTTTCACTGGCCGCCCGCCGCGATGGACGGGATGGACCTGTCCGAACTCATGGGCTGGCGTGAACAAGCCGCCCGCCGCTCCCGATCGCCCGACACTCCACGGAAACGCTGATGGCTGACAGAAACCTTCGCCTGCAAGTCATCCTTGAAGGCCTCGACCGGGTTACCGCGCCGCTCAAGGCCATCGCCGGCGCGTCGTCTGCCGCCCGCCGCGATCTTGCGCAGACCCAGCAGCAGCTGAAGTCGCTGGACGAACTGCAGCAGCAGGTCGGCCGTTACAAAGCCGCAGAGGGGCGTTTCGCAGGCGATCTGCGTAAGCAGGAAGAGTTGCAGGACAAGCTTGCCGAACTGCGCCGGCAGCTGGAGGCGACCGAACAGCCGACGAAGAAGCTGCGCGACGAGTTCGAGAAGGTCGAACGGCAATCGGTTCAGATGGCGCAGAAGCTGGAAAGCGGCGGAGCCGAATTGCAGCAGCTGTCTTCGAAGCTGTCCGCTGCCGGCATCGATGTCGCTGAACTGGCGCGGCATGAGGACCGGCTTGCCGCGCAAACGCAGGATGCGACCGAAGCCCTGCGCCGGCAGACTGCCCAGTTGGAGAAAGTCGATCAGGCCCGCCGCAATTCCGAAAAGCTGAACGATGTCAGCGCCAAGGCCACCGGCATGGGCCTCGGTATGATCGCAGCCGGCACGGCGGCGGGCGCGCCGATCGTCATGGCGACGAAGCAGGCGATGACGCTGGAAAGCGCCATGGCCGATGTGCGCAAGGTGGTCGACTTTCCGACGCCGCAGGCCTTCTCCCAGATGTCGGATGACATTCTGGAAATGAGCACGCGCATCCCGATGTCGGCCGAGGGCATCGCCCAGATCGTAGCGGCGGCCGGCCGGGCCAACGTGCCGCGTCAGGAACTGCTGCGCTTTGCCGAGGATGCGGCGAAGATGGGCGTGGCTTTCGACAGCACGGCTGAGGAGGCGGGCGGTACGATGGCCAAATGGCGCACAGCCTTCGAACTGCCGCAGGAAGGCGTGGTCGCTCTCGCCGATCAGATCAACGCGCTGACCAACAGCTACGGCGGTAATGTCGGTGCGGTGACGGACATGGTCACCCGCATCGGCCCGCTGGGCAAGGTGGGCGGCCTTGCCGCCTCGCAGATCGCGGCGATGAGCCAGGTGCTCGCCAGCGTTGGCGTCGAATCCGAAGTCGGCGCTACCGGCATCAAAAACATGATGCTGGCGCTGACCAAGGGCGAAGCCGCCACAAAATCGCAGAGCAAGGCGTTCGAAGCGCTCGGCCTCGATGCCGTGCAGGTGGCGCGCGATATGCAGCGCGATGCCGGCGGCGCCATCATCGACGTCATGACGCGGCTGCAGAAGCTGCCGAAGGAAGCGCAGGCCGGCGCGCTGACCCAGCTTTTCGGCTCGGAAAGCGTCTCGGCCATCGCGCCGATGCTGACCAGCCTCGATCAGCTGCAGAAGAACTTCGCGCTGGTCGGCGACAAGGGCCAGTACGCCGGCTCGATGAATAAGGAATACCTGTCCGCCATCGCCACCAGCGAAGGCGCAACGGGCCTTGCCACCAATGCCCTGTCGGCGCTCAATATCACCATGGGCGAATTCCTGCTGCCCACGGTGGTCGCGGTCTCCGAAAAGATCTCGGCAGCCGCCAATGTCATGCGCCATTGGGCCAAGGAGCATCCGGCATTGGCCAAGGGCATCATGATGTTCATGACGATCGGCTCGGGCCTGCTGATCGTGCTTGGCGGTCTGGCTCTGGCGTTCGCTGCCCTTACCGCCGCAGCCGCCCCGCTGGGGATCGCTCTTGGCCCTTTGCTGCTGATCGTCGCTGCAATCGCTGCCGTCGCTGCTCTGGCCTACCTCATCTACGATAGCTGGGATGCGATCACGGACTTTTTCCGGGATATCTGGGAAAGCATCGTTGGCTTCTTTTCAGGCGGCATCGGCAGGCTCGCAGCAATCCTGCTCGACTTCTCGCCGATGGGGCTTCTGTACGGTGGTTTTGCGGCGCTGATGAATTGGCTGGGCGTTAAAATGCCGGCGCAGTTGTCCGATATCGGCGGCCACATGATGCAGGGCCTCATCAACGGCATCAGTGCAAAGCTCGGCGCCGTCAAATCCACCATCGTCAACGCCGCCAGTTCCATCACGACATGGTTCAAGGAAAAGCTGGGCATTCATTCGCCCTCGCGGGTGTTCGCCGGTCTTGGCGGCTTCGTAATGGCCGGACTGGACCAAGGGCTTGCAGCGAATACGGCGGCACCACTGCAGCGCATTACCGATCTGTCGGGTCGCATGACCCGTGCTCTTGCCGTGGGCGCGGTCGCGCCTGCCATGGCCCTTGGCGGGTCTGCCGGCGCGGCTGCTGCAAGCGGGCCACCGCTCGCCGCCGGCAATGCTGCCGGCGCAACCTACAACATCACGATCAAGGCTGAAGGCGGATCGCGCGCCCAGGACATTGGCGACGAGGTCCGCAAGGCGATCGAGGAGATTGAGCGGGAGCGGCGCGGTCGCGGCTTCGGCGATTATTGAGGAGGCACCCCCATGCACCTGATGGCCCTGGGCATGTTCCTGTTCCAGATCCCGACGCTCGCCTATGACGAGTTGCAGCGTAAGACCGATTGGCGCTTCGCCCGCTCGCCGCGCGTCGGTGCGCGCGATGCCGTCCAGTTCCTCGGCCCCGGCACCGAAACGATCAGCATGTCGGGCTCGGTCTATGCCGAAATCGCTGATGGCCGTGTGTCGATTGATCAGCTGCGCGAGATGGCGGATGAGGGCGAGGCCCTGCCGCTCGTCGACGGCAGCGGCACCGTCTACGGCAACTTCGTGATCGAGGCGATTGACGAACGCCACGCCGTCATGATGGCCGATGGCCGCCCGGCGCGGACCGATTTCGCCATCGATCTGCTGCGCGTTGATGATCCTTCTGCGTCTGCCAATGAGGAAACGGCGGCATGAAACAGGCGATCGTCAATGTCCCTGACTGGCGCGTCACGCTCGATGGCAAGGATCTTACCGATCGCATTCGCCCGCGCCTGGTCTCGCTCTCCATCTCCGAAAAGCGGGGCGATGAGGCCGATCAGCTGGACATCGTGCTGGATGATACGGACGGCCTGCTGGCGATCCCCAAGGAAGGGGCGCTGCTGCGCGTCCAGCTGGGCTGGAAGCAGGGCGCCGATGTCACGCCCGGCCTGATCGACAAGGGCAGTTACAAGGTGGACGATGTCACCCACAGCGGCCCGCCTGACCAGATCAGGATACGCGCCAGAGCCGCGGACTTCACCAGTGAGATCCGCAACAGGCGCGAACAGAGCTGGAGGGCTACCACGCTCGGCGCCGTGCTGCAGGATGTTGCCGGCCGCAATCGCCTCACGCTCAAGTGCGCGGCCGATCTCGCCGCAATCGCTCTGCCCTCGATCAGCCAGAGCCGCGAAAGCGACATCGCCTTCCTGCGCCGCCTGGGGCGCGAGAACGATGCCGTTGCCACTATCAAGGACAAGCACCTCATCTTCGCGCGCAAGGGGGCGGGCAAGACCACAGCTGGCAATGCGCTGCCCACGCTTACCCTGACTCGCCGCAGCGGCGACGGCCACAACTGGCAGCGCCAGAAGCGCGACGGGCAGGAAGGTGTCACCGCCAGCTGGCATGACCGCAAGGGCGCCAGGCGCAAGACCGTCACGGTGGGCGAGGCCGAGGGCGCGAAGAAGCTACGCAAGGTCTATCCGGATGAAGCCGCCGCCAAGCGCGCCGCCCTGGCCGAACGGGACCGCCTGAAGCGCGCGCCTGCCACGCTGGACCTGAAGCTCGCGCTCGGCCGCCCTGATGCCTACCCGGAATGCCGGGTAAAGGCGTCAGGATTCAAAGATGAGGTCGATGGGACTACTTGGCTGGTGTCCGAGGTCACACACCGCTTAGATAATGGCGGGGGGTATTTTACGGAATTAAAGCTGGAGACGCCGCCTTGATGATGCATGTCTTCGCGCCCAACTCTGACTGCAGAAAATGAGTGTAGACATTTTAACCGGGTCTGGGACAAACCCGACGTTCCCGCGCGACGGATTCAACGGCAGGTTGTTCGCCAAAACCCGATATTCAGCGAACGCTATCCCTTTGCCAGCGCCACCTTCCCCAAAGACGCGCCGCGCATTCTGACGGCCCGAAGCGCCTTTCGCTGATCATCCGTAAGCGTGTTAGCCGGCTCGCGATCCGCCGGGTTGCCGGCAAACATATCCGCATCCAACGTCCACCCCATTTGGTCGGCGAGGCATTCGGCGAAGGCCCGCGCCATCGGAGGAGGCACGGCGTTGCCGACTTGCCGATATTGCTGCAACCGAGGGATACGGTCGGGCCACAGGAAGTCGTCCGAGAAACCTTGCAATCGTGCGCTTTCCCGTACGGTAATCACACGATGATATTTGTAATGCACCGGCCGCAATGGGCTGAAATTGCCCGATCCCGCGCGCAGCGTGTACGATGGGCGTTCGGGGTGCAGCCGATCATGGAATGATCCACGCTCGCGCTTCCCCGGCTCCAATTTCCTTAGGCGTGCGATCATGTCCGCAGAATGGGCGGTCGGTTCGTGATTAAAGATGCCGGTTTCGCCAAACTCGCCCGCGTCTGGTAGATCATCGATCGCGACCGCCGAAGATATGTAAGGCTGTTCGGCCGTACCGTGCGTCGGCGACGGGAAGCGAACGGCCTTCTTCCCCTTCAATCCAAGTATGACGAGCCGCTTGCGGTTTTGCGGCACGCCAAAATCGGCTGCGGACACTACTGTATGATCGATGGCATAACCTAGCGTGCGAAGCTCTATTTTTACGCCGTCCAGAAACTCGCCGTTATCGATCGATGCGAGGTTCGGGACGTTTTCGAGCATGAAAGCGGACGGCTTCAACTCGTCCACGATGCGAATGAAATGTCCGATTAGGTCGGCTCGAATGTCGCGCTTGCCCTGCCGCTTCCCCGCGATGGAGAACGGCTGACATGGCGGGCCGCCGATTACAAAATCGGCGCGCTTGATCCCGGCTCGCTTCAACAACTCTACACCGGACGCGACCTTAAGGTCCGTCACGAAACCCCGGCTTCCGCGATATTCGTGATTGTAGTTGTACGCGTCCGCGGCGCGCGCATCAATTTCGAAGCCGGCGGCGACGTTAAGCCCCGCGTCGAGATAGCCGGTCGATAGTCCGCCGCAGCCGGCGAACAGTTCAATCCCTATGGGCAGCTTCGTTGTCATTGCTTGGGCACATTCGTTGTGCGGATCATAGCGATTTGAGCCTCCGACGTGTTTATGACGTAGCTGGCGGAATGGATTATCCGAAGGTCGCCTGGGCGGGCCGCGATGTTGAACTCCATGATATGAACGGCCGATTGGTAATCGACTTTCAACGCCAGCGGCCGGACCTTCAGACCGGGAAAATAGTGCGCCGCGTACTGTATCATGTTGAAAATCTGGACGCGGTTCAGTTCGTCCGAAACGGCCTTAGCCTCGATCGGAAAGATTACCGGTACGTCGTCGTCGCCGGACGCAATCCCTACGTCGATCGCGTCGAGTTCCGCTTGGCCGATCCCTGGTACGCTCTTTCGGACATGCGAGCGCAGCCGATAAATCTTCATGCCGGTGAAGTGATCGAGAAGCTGACAATAGCCGACGACGGACAATAAGGCCTGTTCGTCCATTTCGGCGATCGTTTCCGGCAAGAGCCGACGCACGGGCATGGGCGTTTGGTCGATCGCTGGCGTAAGCTCGCGAACCGGCACTTCCATGATGCCGCTCGATGCCTTTTCGAACTGATACAGTCCGCGTCCGATAGCCCGTAGAACGTGAAAGCCCTTCGATAGAATCTCGTCAGGCAGCACCGTGCGCGACCGCATACGATAGATCACGTCGGCAGCGTTGCGAGCCGATATGGCGTCGGGGTTGTCGGATACAGCCCGTACAGCCTCCACAGCCGTACGCACATCGTCAAGCGAGAAAACAACGGTTGCCGCACCCGGCCGCCAACGATCCTGAAACAGTTTCAGAATGACAGGGACGTATACCTTCGAATTTTTGCCGTGGCTTTGAAGGCTTTTGCCTTTGGGTTTCGCGACGGCTGGCGTAACCGAATCGGCCTTAACGGCGCGGCGGCGCTTCGGCGCAGTCGCATCAAGGTCCATTTCGTCAGTCATTAGCCTCTATAACACACATAGAACAAAAATAGAACAGTTGGCGTCATATCATTTTCGCACAGGAATCAGAACGCCGCCCGGGCGTCAATGCCTAGCTGATTTTCGTTGTTGGCCAAAGTGGGCTCCGGCTCTTTCGTTCGACGCTTTTGCCTGCGAAATAAGTGGGTTATGGGAATATCTAACGGAGCGGGAGGAAGCTACGCCACTGAATGCTTCGAGGCATTATAGTTCCGAATAGCGAAACCTCATCGGACTTGACCGTTCAAGCCTGAGCGACTGGCTCTGGGTCGACTGTGGACACTGCATAAGCAGAAGCTTTGCCTGTATCTGCGCTTCGAACATGACGTTCCGCAGTCTGCCCGGTTTGCAGCGTTAGGTGCGCTACGGTATTCGCGGGGCCTCGGCCCGAGACGCATCCTCGGGTATCAGCGCGAGAAGACTTTCGAACATATCGGACAGCGCGGCTTCACTAGAAGGCCTAATTGGGCGGTGCGATTGCGTAGTCCCAAGTGAGGTTCGACCCCGGCGCTGAAGAAGTGGTGACGGTAAAGACGTAGTTGGCGTACGTGATCGCCGGCGCGGCACCGGAAACGCTGCGCGGGCTGAGCTTCAGCCACGCTGGGGTAACGGAAGAACTTGGGAAGCCAGCATAAACACCTCTGATCGCATTGATGGTGAAGCTAGTAGACGCCGAACCTTGGGTCACTGTTCCCATGATGTGAGAAGGCGCGACACCCCGGATTTTTCCAGATCTGTCAGAACCATAATCGGTCTCGAAAGTACGTGCATAGCCGGCAGACGTCGGAGCCGTTTGGCCAGCGTAGTCGGTGCTGTCTTCCCAAACGTTGTAGGTTTCAGTAATGCTGCCACTGGTTTGCTGGCGGAGCATAAATCCGCCAGTTCGGCAGTTCCACGCAACAACCCTATAATTGCCGTGTGACGCCTTGGTGCTTGTTATTGCATTACCAAAAGTCTGCCCGTCTATTTCCAAATGTACCTTGTTTCCCTTGCTCCACGAAGATGCATCTGGTGAGGAACTGGCAGTCGGTTTGGGACCGGAACGGGTGTAAATGAGCGCGGCGCTCCAACCGAGTGGATTCTTGATGCGCGCTTCGACTGTGCAGTTAGTGCTATCGATAAGCATGATATCGGGCGTTTTGCTGATCCAGATCGAACCTTTGGCTGATGGGGGTGATGGCTCATCCACCTGACTTGAGCGCGTGTTCTCAAAGTCGACAGTCTTAGCAGTATTGTCCGCCGCCGTGATGCGAAAGCTGCCACCGTTATAGCCAGCGCCCGAAAGCCCTGAGAGCGAAATGATGGGATATTTGTTGTCGTAGACCTGTGAAGCAGCCGCCTGCGCTGCCAACGCCGCCGCCACTGCAGAAAGGTCGGGAGATCCAGAAAACGTCGCGCGCCGTGTTGTTCCGCTCTGGGTGACAACCGAAGCGATGGCTGCGTCCGTAATGAGGTTCGGCGTCTGATAAGCTGGAAAAAGCTTGCCCCCCGTCACGCTGACACCACGGCAAAAACGCATTACCACCAGACTGTTGCTTGAGCCGTCTAAGGTAAGATTGTGGAGCGAACTGTCATCAATGTTTTCAAGATAGATGAGATTGCCAGCTTCGCTACCACTGTTAGGGTCGGTCTTGGGCAACGTGCCTGCACTCAAATCGACATTTGCGATTGTTAGTCGCTCAATCAAATTCCCCGCTGCACCCTCGTTCAGAAGAACGATTCCCCCACCCCGATCAAGACCGGCGACGGTTCCTGTGATGTTGGTGATGCTCAGACGTCGAACTACGCAATTGCGGACTGTGCTGTCGATATGAACCTTAATCGCCTTTGCCTGCGTAGTCCTACAGACCCAATCCGAAACGCGGATGTCCTCCATGGTGCAGTTGTCTCGGTAAGTTGTGCCACTACCATTGCCGCCCTCGTGTGTGAAAGACAGGCTGTCATCGCCAGAATTGGATAGGCCGCCGATACAAGTAATGCGCCGGCAAGTGGCGGAGAAATGCAGCCCGTCCGACCCAACAGCCGTCGGGAAGTTGGTCACGCCAACCATTCCCCCATTCACGAATCCGTCTGAAGATTGCACGATCTGTAACTGAAAACCGGTAATCGATGAGCCATCGGTATGCGGTCGGATGACACTGAAGCCATCCACGTTATTGATAATGATGCCGGCCTTGGCTCCCGAGCCAGGCGGCACCGCGTCGTTCGGATAAATGACGCCGCCCCCGTCTTCATAGCGAATGTGAACATTGCTCACCCGCACGGTTTCCGACGCGATCTTTGGCCACATTAAAACCGGAGAACTCGTGCTGTCCCAGGCATCGTGAATAATGTGTCCGCGAATTACGATGTGTGCGTTGCTCTCATAATAGAGGCACACCCGCCCGCCCGATCTGCCGATGCTGGAGGAGACGATCGAACTACTCACCCGAAATTTCTTGCCAACCGGCACTACCGCCTTGGCGCCGAGAATAGCAGCGGCGTCGAGCATATCCTGCAGTGCCTGACGGTCATCAGTCCCGATGCCGGTTTGTCCCGTGCCATCGCCAACAGCGCCCAACCATTCCGGGCGTATTTCAGGCTCGTCGAAAACCCACTTATTGCCGCTGGCGTCGGTCACCACGCCCGGACATGTCAATTCCGCAGGGACTGCAATATTGGCCCTTCGCACTCGAAACGGTGGTACGTCACCCTGCGAATTCAACCCTTCGACCAGCAGCCGGTTGACACTGCTGGGGATGGTGAGCAAGCCATTGTCCGCAATGAGAGAGAGAGGCACTTCAAATCTCCGCAATTTGCGCAAGTTCTCAAGGTATCAGCGCAATCCCCATAAACATAATAAAAGACGCATCTGTTTAACTCGACGGGACAATGGCTTGACGTCAAAATGAGTCATCGCGACCTCTATTTGGCGTGTCGGATGCATTGGAGGCCCCAATCGCCCCGGTCCCGCGTATGCGCGGGTTGAAACCTGAACCCCCTGTTCAGATGTGCTGAACGGCTAAGCCACGGATATCGTCGGCGTCCACATAAAATTCTCGTTAGGGTAGACTTCCGCCTTTCCTACACCTTTTGCCCCTGTCAAAAACCAGAACGAATCAAGAACAAAAGCAGGAGCAAACACTTGAACCGCGACGTGATGCGCCTGACGCCGGGGTGCGAGTTTGCGTGCCCGGTGTGCAGCGTGGGCTGCGCTACCCTTGTAGCGATTCTGGATGAGTTGTGGCGTCTGCTTGAGGAGGAGCGTCGATTGATGGCAACGCGGCCGCACCGGGATCGGGCAGGTAGGGTCCGATCGCTGAAAACCCAGATGGCAGCCATTGAGCGAGAATTTCTGCAGTCTCGCCCCTTGTCGCTCCCTCCGGTACCAGCACGAGCAGTTTCTCAAACATCGCGCGCAGGGCTGCTTCACTAGGCAACGCTACCTGCAACGGAACGTACTGGACTGCGGGCTTTTGCGCCTCGATCTCGCGCGCTTCCGGTTCGACTTCGTCACCGGTGAGGCCCGCCAGCTTCATGACCTCTGCTGGGTCAACACGATGCTCTGCCAGAACAGCCGCGATTTTCCGAGTCAGATCGATTGGAAGGTAAGGCTTCTTATAGGTGTTTGGGTTCTCGTAACGGGCATACGTCGTGTGCCCCATGCCCAGCCTTTCTGAGGCAGAGCGCAGCGAAAGCGGTGGCACAGCGGTAAGCCGTAATTCTTTCAGGCGAAGGGCAGCCGACGTCATTCCCCCATGTGTACATATTTTTTGTACAGTGATCGGTCGCTTTTCGTATTGACCAATGTTCACCTTTAGTGAACAAGGCGGTTCATGATCCATGGAGCCACCATTTTTGATCTGTTTGGCGGTATCCGCCCGATGGCGCGGAAGCTGAGCGAACTGCCTTCATCCGTCTCGGCATGGAAACGCAGGGGCCGCATCCCCGCCGAAAAGCAGCCCCATGTTTTGGAAGTGGGACTCGCCCTTGGCCTCCCCATCACCGCTGAAAATGTCGTCTTTCCCCTTGGCCGCCCTTCGGATGTCGCAAACACGATAACGGCCAGCCCCGCCCCCGTCGCTTGCGATCCGCAGGCCAAAACGCAACGCACGGGGGCAGGGCAATGACCGAGTTTACCTTAATCCCGCTGGGTCGCGTGGCGATGGTCCATCATCGCGGCGAATTGGGCCCTCGTCTCGGAATCGACCCTGCGACCAACTGTTTTGCTAAACGTCAGAAGTTCTTCGGCATCGAACGGCACACGCTCTACGTGAATGCCATGCTTGGCCTTGTTTTCCAGATCAGGGCTAACGGCGAGATGGTATTCCTCGACGGTCGGGGACTTGATGTCACCCTCGCAAATCTCGCGGAACCGGTCATAATTGGTCGCGTCCGGCCACAGTACCGCGACGCGGTTTACAGGCATGGAATTCTCCTTTCGTTGGTGTCTGGAAGCCCAACGATAGCGGGGCGGGATGTGGCTGCAAACCGCGCCCGTCCCGTGACGGGGGAGGCCGCATGACCAAGGTCCGCGCCCCTCTCACTTTCGCGCTCGCTGTCACCACGATCAAGGAAACGATCGGCAAGGCGGAATGCGCGCGCGCGACTGGCTTGTCTGATCGAACCATCGATCATTGGAGCGATAGCGAGAACGCCACGCTTCCTAATCTCGATTATGCACTCGCTCTCGACATCGCCTTCCTGAATGCCGGTGGCGGCTACGCCCCGATCTTCGAAAGCTATGAGCGGCAGATGGCCGTTGCACGCAGCGAGCCCGTCGCCTGCCGTGACGAACTCGCCAAGCTACTCGGCACTGCTTCGCGCGAATTCGGCGATGCCTGGGCGCACTGCGTTCAGGCGCTTCGCCCCAATGCCACACCGGCGCAGATCCAGCGCGCCATATTGGAAACCGAGGAAGCCGACGCGCTATTCCCGCTCCTCATCGGTCTCCTCAAAGCCCTTCTGGCCGGCAATGGGGCCGGCCGCGAAGCCCTGGGGGGAAGTTAGTGATGTCGGCGCGTCCGAACCAATTGCCACATGTTACCTGCCCGGCCTGCGGTGGCCGTGCATTTGCCCGTTCGACCGGGAAGAGCAGCCCGCTCTACCGGGAGATCTACTACCACTGCCGCAATCCCGATGCATGCGGCCATGAATTCGTGGTCGGCATGGAAGCCCTGCGCGCGACCAAGCGCAGCCGGTTCCCCAAGCCCATGCACACCCTGCCTTTCACCCAGTGGCACGCCGCCGCCAACGACCGGGCCGATAACGACGATGGCCCGCCTTCAGAGCCGAAGAGCGCCGCGACCAGTACCTGATGCCTGAGGCCGCTCTGGCCTGACACACCCCTCCCGATGACTTCGCACCCGGCCTGCTTCCGGGAGCGCCCCCGCTTTGCCTTCTGAAACCACCTTGATGGAGCCCTTTCATGCGACAGTCCCAGCAGACAGCCACCCGCACCGGCACTCGCAACGTGACGCCGAACCCCGTCCAAATGCCAGCGATCCGCACGCCGGTCGCCACGTTCATCTGCAACGCCTGCGAAACCGTAGAGCACTGCCGCACGCCCGCGCTGCCCGAGAAGTGGGCGACCGAGACGATCGGCGATGACATCTACGCCTATTGCCCGGAATGCGCCGTCGATCTGCCCTGCGGAGAGATCCAGTGACCGCGCCGCTCGATCACGCGGCGCTAGGCGGCGTGCTGGATCCTGCTGATCTCGAGGCCGACGTCTTCGAGACCGACACCTTCGAGGCGCTGGATGCCGAATTTGCCCGCCTTGCCGACATGCAGTTCCGCATCGCGAATACCGCGTATTTTCTGGAGACGGTGTTTCTGCCCGCGCTCCTTGCATTCGCCGGGTGTCTGGGAGTGATCTGCGTGATTTCTCAGACCGCGAAGCTGCTCGGCTGAATGATGACCGCGGCTTCCCGCTGTTCGGCGCTGTTCGCAGTTCCGCCCGACATGCGGCGGATCGAGGAACTTGTGCAGTGCTGCGAACGCCGAAAGGCCAGCGCGGCACGCAAACTCGCTTCCGCACAGGCCGAGGTCGCCGCCGCCCAGGCGGCCTACGAGCAGGCCATCGACGCGCGCAACGACTGGATCGCGAACAACCCCGATCCGCAACTCATGATGCTGTGAAGGACAATCCATGGCCGAGACTACAGATGACCGCCTGCGCCTCCTGATCGAGCGTATCGAGCGGCTCGAAGAAGAGAAGAAGGGCATCAGCGACGATGTCCGCGATGTGTTCAACGAGGCCAAGGCGGTCGGTTACGACACCAAGATCATGCGCCAGATCCTGCGGCTCCGGAAGATGAAGCCCGACGATCGCCGCGAGATGGACATGCTGCTCGATACCTACAAAGCCGCGCTGGGGCTGGACTGATCATGCGCCGCCGTATTCAACCGTCGGTGCATCCGATGGCTTGCACCTGCCGCAAATGCGCCCCTGCCGCCCTCGGCCCCACCCGCACTGCACAGCTGGTCAAGGCCGCCACCCGCGTCCTGTTCTTGGTAGCCGCCATGATCGCCATCCCGTTCATCGTTGCACACGCTCTGGCCTGTGCACGCGACGGGCGCGCCTGAAACCTATTCCGTCAGCCGCTCAGCCAAATGCAGGGCGGTGACTTATCGAAGGCGCAGCGGTCATCGTTGAATCGCCATCGCCGTGAAGGAGCCCGCGAAGATGACCCGCAGCACAACGTCCCGTCGCCGCGCCTTGATTCTAGAGGCGGATTTGCGCCGTTTTGCCCGGATATCCAGCCAGGAAGGCGTGACCATTCGTAGCCGACTCGATCCGGACGGCGGCGTCACCATCATCATCAATCCTGCAGCGGGATCTGCAGGCACCGGCACGGACACGCTTGATGCGCGGCTCGAGGCGTTCGGTGCATCATGAAGCAGCGCTATCCGTACGTGACCTCGTTTCGCGATCGCCACGGAAAGCGCCGGTGGCGTTTTCGGCGCAAGAACTCGCCCACCCACTACTTCAAAGCGCCCTTCGGCACTCGCCAGTTCGAGCAGGAGTATGCGGCCTGCCTGAAAGCGGAGCCGCTGCCAATCGGTGCGAGCCGCATGAGGCATGGCAGCGTGTCCGATGTCATCGCGCGTTACTATACTGACAACGCCTTTCTCGATCTTAGGAACACGACGCAGGTCGTCTATCGCGGCGTGCTGGAGCGGTTTCGCTCGGCATTCGGCGATGATCCGATGCAGGATTTCGATGCCGAGCGAATTGCGCGGCTGATGGCGTCCATGCGGCATAAGCCCCATGCGGCCGCACGCCTGCGCAAGCTTCTCAATCAGCTATTCATGGTCGCCCGCCGCGCGCGTCTGGTCCCGCCGGGTTTCGATCCGGTGAAGGATACGCGCGCGCCGAGGGCGGAAGGGGAGGGCTATCACCGCTGGACGGAAGCCGAACTGGAGGCTTTCGAGGCAAAGCACCCCTTGGGCACCAAGCCGCGCCTCGCTTTCGCGCTGCTACTCTACGGGGCCCAGCGCAGCGGCGACGTCCGGTTGATGACGCACAGCACCATCGAGGATGGTCGCATCCGCCTCGCCCAGAGTAAGACTAGCGCCGCCGTCGACGTGCCTGTTGTCGAGCCGTTGGAAAGAGCCATCGCTGCCGGCCCGCTCGGCGCGAGCATGATCGTGGAGAACACCAGGGGCGAGCCGTACTCGGCCAAGGCATTCTACCAAATGATGAAAAAGGCCTGCGTCGAAGCGGGGCTTCCCCACTGTTCGCCTCACGGCCTCAGAAAGTCAGCGGCCCGCCGTTGCCGCGAGGCCGGATGCTCCAACGAAGAAGGCATGGCGATCACCGGCCACAAAACCGAACGCGAATACCTCCGCTACGCCGGCGACTCCGTCCGAGCCGCCCGCGCCGACGCCGCAATGACGAAGGTAATGGCTAACCACCGAAAAAAGTTAGCCACCAACCCCAGCAAAAACACCGGGAAATAGCCAAAATGTCAGGAAAAATGGATGCCCCGCGAGGATTCGAACCTCGATAGACGGAATCAGAATCCGTAGTCTTACCATTAGACGACGGGGCACCGGAGGGCGCCCCTCTAGAAGCGGTTTCGATTCGGGTCAAGCATGTTGGCCGCGGACTAGTGCCCTTGCCCGCCAGCCAGTGGAAGGGTAACGTCATCGCAGGTGCCCGTCCGATCTGGACGGGAAGATAGTGAATGAGATTGTATACCATGGCGGAGCAAGATCCGCCGGCCGCGAAAGTCGAAGTGTCGGGCCGCCTTGGCAGGCGGCGCAAGGCGAGGAAGAGCAAGCAGCGCTCTTCGCCCTCTGGCACTGCCAAGGCCAAGGCCTCTCCCGCGCAAGGAGGGTCGAAGCCCAAATGGAAGACAGGCGACGCGCCGCGCGAAGAGCATAATGTGCGCCCTCCCGTTCCAACGGGACCGGAGCCTCTACGCGTGGACCGTCAAGGCGCCGGATCGCCTCGGCAATCCTATGCGGCAATCGATCTGGGCACCAACAACTGCCGTCTGCTGATCGCCCGCCCCTCGGGCGAAAACTTCACCGTCATCGACGCGTTCAGCCGGGTGGTAAGGCTCGGCGAAGGGCTGGCGCAGTCGGGCCGTCTTTCCGACGCGGCGATGGAGCGTACGCTTTCCGCTTTGCGCGTCTGTGCCGAAAAGCTGATGCGCCGCAACGTCTATCTGGCCCGCTCGGTAGCCACCGAAGCGTGTCGCAGGGCGGAGAACGGCGCTGAATTCATCGAGCGTGTGCGCCGCGAAACCGGCATCGCCCTCGATATCATCAGCGCGCGGGAGGAGGCGCGGCTGGCGGTGCTGGGATGCCATGTCCTGCTTGAGGATGGCCTTGGGCCGGCAATGATCTTCGACATCGGCGGCGGCTCCACGGAGCTGGTCCTGATCGAGAGCACGGGCACGGTACCGCGCATCCTCGACTGGCAGAGCGTGCCGTGGGGAGTCGTTTCTCTGACGGAAAGCTGCGGCGCGGAAGGCGACAGCGAAGCGCTGCGACGGGAGCGGTATCGCCACATGCACAGCCTTGTTTCGGAAAGCTTCGCGGCTTTTTCGAAGCGGGTCTCCTGGGCGCGCGGCAGTGCAAGCGAAAGCGGCCCGCTGCGTCTGCTCGGCACCAGCGGCACGGTCACGACGCTCGCCAGCCTCCATCTGGAATTGCCCCAATATGACCGGCGCATGGTAGACGGGCTGATCGTTCCTGCCGAATCGATGCGGGCGATCAGTGCGCGTCTTTCCTCGATGGCGATCGAGGAGCGGCGGGAGGTCAACTGCATCGGCAAGGAGCGCGCGGATCTGGTCGTGGCCGGCTGCGCGATACTCGAATCGATTCTCGATCTATGGCCGGCCGCCAGGCTCGGTGTTGCCGATCGCGGTATTCGTGAGGGAATCCTGCGAGGCCTGATCGCCTCGCACGGATATAACAGGGGTGGAGCGGTGCGGTCCGGGGATGATGATACGGTACGCCGCGCGGCGGCGTCGATATGAGCAGGTCCGGCCGCGATCCCGGCGAGCGGCTGCGCTCGGCCAAGAAGCGCTCGACCAGTTCGGCGCGATGGCTGACGCGCCAGTTGAACGATCCCTATGTGAAGAAGGCGAGGGCCGACGGTTACCGCAGCCGCGCTGCTTACAAGCTGATCGAGCTCGACGAGAAGTTCGGTCTGTTCAAGGGTGTGGAGCGCGCCGTCGATCTGGGCATCGCGCCCGGCGGCTGGAGCCAGGTTCTCCGGCTCAAGTCGCCGAACGCGAAAGTCGTGGGGATTGACCTGCTGCCGACGGACCCGATCGAGGGCGTCACGATCTTCCAGATGGATTTCATGGCGGACGAGGCACCAGCCGCGCTAGAGGGAGCGCTGGATGGGGCGCCCGATCTGGTGCTGTCCGACATGGCCGCCAACACTGTCGGTCACAAGCAGACCGATCACCTGAGGACGATGGGCCTCGTCGAGACGGCGGCCGACTTCGCGATCCAGACACTGGCGCCGGGAGGATGCTTCGTGGCCAAGGTTCTGGCGGGCGGCACCGATACGCAGCTGCTGGCCCTGCTCAAGCGGCACTTCACCAGCGTCAAGCACGCCAAGCCTCCTGCCAGCCGCAAGGACTCTTCGGAATGGTACGTGATAGCGAAAGGCTTCAAGGGCTGATCGGCAGCTGACTGCCGGCGCCCTGACAATTCTAACGAAAACGGCCCGCAGAGCGACTCGGTGGCGCCAGCGGACCGTTTTCGACCGGATGCCTCATCCCGGAAAGGGAATCGGGCCGGATAGGATGACAGGTTTCAGGCAGCCGGAGCTTCCGCAGGCGCGGTCGCAGAGGCGCCAGGCGCTTCGTTTCCAGCCGCCGCTTCGCCTCCAGCCGCCGCTTCGCCTTCTGCCGGTGCTTCCGCGGCTTCGCCGTCAGCCGGCGCTTCCTCTGCAGCCGGCGCAGCGGGCAGCGGCAGGTTGGAGCCCTGCGTATTCAGGTAAGCGATCAGATTGGCGCGATCTTCCGGCTTGGAAAGGCCGGCAAACGTCATCTTGGTGCCCGGCGCGAAAGCCTTGGGGCTCTTGAGCCACTCGTTCAGGTTTTCGAAGCCCCAGTTGCCGCCGACGCCCTTGAGCGCATCCGAGAACGCATAGCCGCCCGCGCCTTGGCCGATAGCCTCGCCCAGCACGCCGTGCAGGTTCGGGCCGATGCCGTTCGCGCCGCCGGCATTGATCGTATGGCACGATGCACACTTGGCGAAGGTCGCTTCACCCTTGGCGACGTCAGCGCTGGCAAGAAGTGTCGCGATCGGAACTTCACCGCCGCCTTCGCCTTCCTCGGCGACGCCTTCGATGGCGTAGCCCATCGTCTCGGGACGATGGTGCTTGTCAGCCTGAAAGTACATCGCACTGACGATGCTGAGGCCAAGGCCGACAATACCGGCAAACAGCGTCCATCCGGCAATGGTGTTGAAACGATCGTCCATTCTTGCATGCCCCGCAGGTGAATGTTTGGCTCATTCGGATCGCACGCGCTCTAGTGTTGGCCGCGCCCGAGCGCAAGAGCCATTGCGGATATCGCTGCAGCCGCCTAATCGCGCGGACATCATGCATTCCTATCCCGAACCCGCTCAAACGCTTGTTGCGCGCATGGCCGAAGCGGCTGCCGCTGAGCCCGCCCGCGCCGTGGCCCTGCAAGGCGCGCCCGGCTGCAACTCCCACCGCGCCGCGCTCGAATACGACGCAGATTGCCTCCCGCTACCGTGCTTTTCGTTCGAGGATGCGCTTGATGCGGTGAAGGAAGGGCGAGCCGACAGGGCGATCATTCCCATCGAGAATTCCCAGCATGGCCGGGTTGCCGACATCCACTTCCTGCTGCCCGAAAGCGGCCTGTCGATCGTCGGTGAGCATTTCATGCCCATCCACCACGCGTTGATGGCGTTAGGCACCGGGCCCTTCAAAGCGGCCTACAGCCATCCGCAGGCATTGGGCCAGTCTCGCAACTACCTGCGCGAGCGTGGTATCGTGCCGATGGCCTATGCCGATACGGCGGGCGCGGCCGCCCTCGTCCGCGAGCAGGGCGACATGGCTGCCTGCGCTATCGCCCCCCGACTTGCGGCCGATCTCTATGACCTGCGCGTCATCGAGGAGAACGTGGAAGATGCGGCGGACAACACCACGCGCTTCGTCGTGCTGGCGCGGGAGCCGCTCGATCCGGGCATGTTGCAGGGCCAGCCGGCGATGACGACTTTCATCTTCGAAGTGAAGAACATTCCGGCCGCGCTGTACAAGTCGCTTGGCGGGTTCGCGACCAATGGCGTCAACATGACGAAGCTGGAAAGTTACCAGATCGGCGCCAGCTTCGCCGCGACCACGTTCTATGCCGATATCGAGGGCGCGCCCGGTGATCCCCGTGTCGACATGGCGCTGCAGGAACTGGCATTCCACTGCAAGTACGTGCGGCCGCTTGGCACTTACCGTCAGGCCCGCGCGCGCGGTTGACGCGTGAACGGGCGGACCTGGCGTGAGCAGTGCTTGCACGCGCCCAAGGCGCGTGCCAAGCAGTCGCGGTGACGGTTGCCGGAAGCCAGATTGCTGATGCGACTGCGGCGCGTGATGCCGCGCAGGACTGGCAGGCCGTCCGGCGTGCCGCCGATATTCAGTTTTCCCCGCTTGCGCCTGCGAAGGCCCCGGAGGCTCCCGAGGTTCCAGAATGGCTTCAGGCGATCGGACGCGCTCTGGCTGCCGTGGGCCGCGCGCTTGAAGCGGTGCTGGCGCCGCTGGGCCGCTGGCTCGGCATGTCGTGGCCGACTTTCAAGTGGGTGCTTGTCGGGCTGGCGGTTCTGCTTTTCGCGTTCCTGCTGTGGAACGTGCTCAAGCCGGTGATCGAGCGATGGCGGGCACGGCCCCGCGCAGAAGGTGAGGCATCGTGGACGCCCTCCCGCGCCGAAGCCGAGTCGCTGCTCGCGGATGCCGACCGACTGGCCGCGCTGGGGCGCTACGGCGAAGCGGCCCATCTTCTGCTGAGGCGCAGCGTGGGTCATATATCCAGCGCTCGTCCGGAATGGCTTGTGCCTGCGTCCACCGCACGCGAAATTGCGGTCCTTCCCATGCTCCCGGAGTCCGGCCGCGCTGCCTTCGGCCAGATCGCCGAGCGCGTGGAGAGGAGCCTCTACGCCCTTCGCGATCTCGATGCCGCCGACTGGGCAGTCGCTCGCGCTGCCTATGCCGACTTCGCGCGGCTGGAACTGAACGCATGAGCAGCCTTGCCGGCCCGTTGACGACAGGCGCTGTGCGCGTGGACGCCAATCCCTTCTCGCGCCGCGCGGTGCTTGCCATCGTGCTTCTTGGCGCGGCGCTGTTCGTCGCCTTGTTGTGGATGATCGGATCCGGGTCCGGCATGGGCTCGGCCAACAACGGCGGGGCCCACGCCGGCAGCAAAGGGCTGACCGGCTATGCGGCGATGGCGGACTATCTCGATCGGCGCGGCTATGCCGTCAGCACCGTGCGAAACGAGGGCGCGCTGCGCCGCCCCGGCCTGCTGGTGCTGGCTCCGCCTGCCGGGGCCGATGGCGGCGAGATCGAGAACATCGTCTCTGCCCGGCGCTACATTGGGCCGACGCTGGTGATTACGCCCAAGTGGCTGCAATTTCCGGCGGCGGGCGGCGAAGACGGGGCGAAGAAAGGGTGGGTGCGCCTGCACGGTATTCAGCCGCCCCAATGGCGGGGATTCCTCGACCAGCTGACCGTGTTCGAGCGCAGTAGCAAGCAGTCGGGCGCTCGTTGGCGCGCCATGGCGCTGTCCGGGCGGCTGCCCGATGGCAAGCACATCCAGGCCGGCGCAGGAACTGGGCTGGTGCAGCTCGTGGCCGGTCCCCACGACACTGAGACCCTTGCCGGGTTCATGGATGACGGCGGCAGCTATCCCGGCCTGGAGGCCATCGCACGTGACCGCGTCCTGCACTCCAGCGAGGGGAACAACCTCTATCCATTGATAATCGTGTTCGAGCCTGACCTGCTCAACAACTACGGCATGGCGGATTTCGCCAATGCTCGCCTGGCCGAGACCCTGACTCGCGCGAGCGGGGTACAGCGCGGGGGCGCCGTGGTGTTCGACCTCACGCTGAACGGCCTGGGCCGGTCGGACAATCTCCTCACGCTGGCTTTTACGCCGCCTTTTCTCGCCGCGACGCTGTGCCTGATCCTGGCCGCGGTGTTGGTTGGATGGCGGGCGTTCCTGCGCTTTGGCCCGCCCCTGGCGAGCGATCGTGCCATCGCCTTCGGCAAGCGCGCGCTGGTGGCCAATTCGGCCGGACTGGTGCGGCGTTCCGGGAGGCTGCATCTCCTTGCCCGGCCTTATGCCGACCGCACGCGCGACAACCTGATCCGCGCCCTTGGCATGCCGCGCGCGCTGGACGCCGCGCAGGCGGGCGAGGCGATCGACCGGGTGCTGGCAGCACGGCATCCCGGTGCCGAACCTTTCACGGCGGTTTCCGCGCGTCTCACGGACGCGACACGGCCGCATGATCTCCTGACAGCCGCGCGCGATCTGAATGCGCTCGAAAGGATGCTTACCAGATGACGGACAACTCGCCCCCTGAATCGCTGGCCGATGTCGCGGCGCTGGCGGATGCTATCCGCAGGCAGATCGCGAAGGCGGTGGTGGGCCAGGCGGAGACGATCGACCATATGCTGATCGCGCTGATGGCGCGGGGGCACGTGCTGCTCGAAGGACCGCCCGGAACCGCCAAGACTTTCCTCGCGCGCTGCTTCGCGGCCACGCTCGGGCTGGATTTCGGACGCATCCAGTTCACGCCGGACCTGATGCCCGGCGACATACTCGGCTCCAACCTGTTCAATTTCCAGACCAGCCAGTTCACCCTGACGCGCGGACCCATCTTCTGCCAGTTGCTGCTGGCCGATGAGATCAACCGAACGCCGCCCAAGACGCAGGCGGCTCTGCTGGAGGCGATGCAGGAGCGGCGCGTGACGCTGGACGGCAGCGCCCACCCGCTGCCGCCGCACTTCACCGTGGTCGCCACGCAAAACCCGATCGAAAGCCAGGGCGTCTATCCGCTGCCCGAGGCCCAGCTCGACCGTTTCCTGTTCAAGCTGCTGGTCGGTTATCCCAGCCCGGAGGAGGAATGCCGCATCGTCGCGCGCTACGGCGAGAACCGGGCCGCGCCGAGCCCGGCGGATATGGGCATCGAGGCAGTCGCCACGCCCGAGCGGCTGGAAGCGGCGACGCGGGCCGTCGCTTCGGTGACACTGTCCGATTCGGTCACCGAATATGTCGTGCGGCTGGTACGTGCCACGCGTGAGAGTCCGGACCTGTCCAGCGGCGCCAGTCCGCGCGCGGCGGTACTGCTGGCCGGCGCCGCCCGCGCCCGCGCCGCGCTCGATGGCCGCGACTACGTCGTACCCGATGACGTCAAGGCGCTCGCCGGCAGCGTGCTGCGCCACCGCCTGCTCCTCAGCCCCGCTGCCGAGATTGAGGGCAGGCAGATCGAAGCGCTGGTTGCTGAAATGGTCGAGCAGACCGAGGCCCCTCGCTGACCGTGGGCAATCGGGCCACCAGTGCTGGATTCGTGCCGATAGTTCCCACGGCGCGCGCGGTCATGCTGATGGCGATCGCCGCTTTGGTGGCTTTGGTCGTGGCGGCGTCGTGGCCCGAGGCTTGGCTGATGGCGCCGCTGGGCGGCATTGCCGTTCTGGCGCTGATCCTGATCGACGGGCTGCTGGCGGGACGTCTCGAAAGCATGGACGTCGTGGTTCCGGGCGATGCGGAAGTGGGCAGCCGGCAGGAAATGGCATCGCGTGTGCGGCTGCGCGGAGGCAGGACATCGGCGCTGGAAATGGCCCTCGAATGCGACCCGCGCCTCGCGGCAGGAGGGCGGCTGGCGTTGGGTATGGCAGGCGGTGCCGATTACGCCTGGCAAGGCACGGCTCCGTTCACGCCAAGTCGCCGCGGCACCGGAAAGGTGAGCCGCGCGTGGTTGCGCTGGACCGGGCCGCTGGGCCTTGGCGCGCGGCAGATTCAGGGCGACGTCGGCAAGGAAGTGCGCGTGCGGCCGAACGTCGCCGCCGTCCGTTCGCCCGCGCTGCAGACCTTCCTCAAGGACGCGCAGTTCGGCCTTATCGCCCGCCGGATGCGCGGCGAAGGCACCCAGTTCGAGGCCTTGTCGGAGTACCAGCCGGGCATGGACAGGCGCCGGATCGACTGGAAGGCCTCTGCGCGCCACGTCCATCTCTATGCCAAGGAATACGAAACCGAGCGCAACAACCAGATCGTCTTCGCCTTCGATTGCGGGCAGGCGATGTGCGAGCCGATCCAGGGCATGCCGCGCATCGACCGGGCCGTCTCTGCCGTGCTGGCGACAAGCTACGTCGCGCTGAAGGGCGGGGACCGGGTAGCGCTGTTCGGCTTTGCGGCGCGGCCTGAAGTGGCGACGCCGTTCATCATCGGATCGGCCGAATTCCACCGTCTGCAACGCGCCGCCGCCGACATCGAATACCGCGCGCAGGAACCCAACTTCACGCTCGCTCTCGCCACGCTCGCCGGGCGGCTGCAACGCCGCTCGCTGATCGTCGTGTTTTCTGATTTCAACGATCCAACGGGCGCCGAGCTGATGATCGAAAGCATCGGGCGGCTCGTGCGGCATCACGTGGTGCTGTTCGTCACGCTGTCGGACGATGAACTGGAAAGCATCGCAGGCGCCGCGCCGGAGGACATGGAGACGCTGTCAGAGGCTGTTTCGGCCGACCTCCTGCTCCGCCAGCGCGCGCTCGTCACCCGCCGCCTGCAGCTGATCGGGGTCGATGTCATAGAGGCTCCGTTCGACAAGATCGGCACGCGGTTGCTCGACGCCTATCTGGAAATCAAGCGTTCGGGAGCGATCGGATGAGCGTGAACTTGCCCTCCGCCATCGAAACAGCCGCGCTGCGCTCCGACAGGTTCAGGTTGGAGCGCGAGGCGGACTGGAAGCGATTGGAAGCGATCGTCGGGCGCATGGAGCGCGGGCGTCTGCGCGGCATATCCGATGAGGACCTGCTGGCACTGCCGGGCCTCTATCGCGCCGTCGCATCGGGACTTTCCATCGCCCGCGAGACCTCTCTGGATGCTGCGACACTGGCCTATCTGGAAGCACTGGTGCAGCGGGCATGGTTCGTCGTCTATGGGCCGCGATCGTCGCTGCGCGAATGGCTGGCGGGGTTCCTCGGCGGCGGGTGGAGCGCGGCAGTACGATCGATCTGGATCGACATCGTGATCGCACTCGCGGTGATGGTGGCAGGTGCCATCGTGGGCTGGCTGCTCGTGGAGAACGATCCTGAATGGTACTTTGCGCTGGTATCCGAAGGCATGGCCGGGCAGCGCGTACCCGGCGCGAGCGCCGAAGCCTTGCGCGGGACTCTGTTCGGGCAATCGCAGCAGGACGGCATGAGCGTGTTTGCCGCGCAGCTGTTCAGCAATAACGCGCAGGTATCGATCCTGGCCTTCGCGCTGGGCTTTGCCTTCGGCGTTCCCTCGCTTTTGCTCTTGATGCAGAACCTGGCGGTGCTGGGCGCGATGGGCTGGCTCTATCACCGCGCAGGCCTGATGCTCGACTTTGCCGGGTGGATCGCTGTCCACGGCACGACCGAGCTGTTCGCCATCCTGCTTGCCGGCGCGGCAGGCCTCCACATCGGCCGGTCCATCGCGCTCCCCGGCGCGCGCCCGGTCCTGCAGGCGGCGGCGGAGGCAGGCCGCCGCTCCGCGCTGGTGATGACCGGGGTTGTGCTGATGCTGATAGTCGCGGCGCTGCTCGAAGGCTTCGCTCGCCAATTGGTGGACGAGACGCCGGGCCGCTTCGCCATCGGCGGCTTCATGCTGGCGATGTGGTGCGCGTACTTCTTCGCCTATCGCGGTGGCTCGGATCGGCGGAGGCGAGGGTGAAAGCACTCAAGCGATCCGGAAAGGAGCGCCTTGAAAAGGGAAGGCTCGGCAAGGAGCGGATGCTTGTCACCCCGGAGGGCATCGCGCTGCCCGTGCGCGTGGCGAGCCTTGGCGCCCGGTTCGGCGCACTGTTCCTCGACCTGACGATCATCGTCGTCCTGATGATAGGTTCTACCTTGGCCCTCGCGGCGATCGCCGGAGGACTGGGCCAGCTTATGCGCAATGCGGAGATGCCGGGAGGTGCAGGCTATGCCTTCCAGTTTCTGGTGATCGTGTGGATCGCGATCATGTTCCTGTTCCGCAACGCGTATTTCCTGTTCTTTGAGCTAGGCCCGCGCGGTGCCACGCCTGGAAAGCGCCTCACCGGCATCCGCATAGCCGCGCGCGACGGCGGGCAGTTGACCGCCGACATGGTGATCGCCCGCAACCTGCTGCGCGACATCGAGCTGTTCCTTCCGATCGTCTTCGTCGCCGCGGCGGGCGCCGAGAGCGGTGCGGCATGGCTGGCGGCGACGGGCTGGTTCCTGATCTTCATGTTATTCCCGCTGTTCAACCGCGATGGCCTGCGCGCCGGCGACGTCATCGCCGGTTCCTGGGTGCTGGAAAGTCCGCGCAGGAAACTGCAGGCGGCGCTGTCGGCGCTTCCCGGCGAAACCGCGCCAGAACATCCGACAAGAGCGGCTTATCTTTTCGATGAGGCCGAACTCTCGGTTTACGGCGAATACGAGCTGAAGGCACTCGAACGCGTCCTGCGCGAGGGGCGCGTCAAGGGGATCGAGACGGTCTATCACGCGATCTCCGAGAAGATCGGCCGGAACGATGGGTGGGGCGACGAGCGCGGCTTTCTCGATGCCTACTACACCCAGTTGCGGGCGCGGCTGGAAAGCGGCATGCGGATGGGGCGGCGCAAGGCCGACAAGTATTCCGAGTAAGGCCGATGATCCCGACACTGACGATCGTGCCCGACGACCTTTCGGGCGAGGAAGTGCTGGCCCTGCTGCAGTTCCACCTCGACGAAATGCATCGCTGGTCGCCTGCATGCAAGGTCCATGCGATGCCTGCCGAGCGGCTGCGCCAGCATGACGTAGCGTTCTTTTCCGCGTGGGATGAGGGCCGGCTCGCCGGCTGCGGCGCCATCAAGCATCTGGATGAGGGCCACGGCGAGCTCAAGTCTATGCGCGCTGCGCCCGAATATCGCGGCAAGGGTGTCGGCCGCGCGATCCTGCTGCACCTTTTGGAAGAGGCCCGTGCGCGCGGATATAACCGCGTGAGCCTGGAAACCGGGCGGCCAGAACCCTTTCTCCCCGCACAGCACCTTTATCTTGCGCACGGCTTTGCCGAGTGCTCGCCGTTCGGGGGCTACGTTTCCGACGACTTTTCCTTGTGCATGACGAAGGTCCTATGATGCAACTGCGCGCACCTGCGCCCGCTGACGCTGCTGCCCTGTCCGAGCTTGGTACTCACAGCTTCACCGAGAAGTTCGGTCACCTGTACCGACCGGAAGACCTGCATTCGTTCCTGTCCGAAGCGCATGGCGAGGCGAAAGTGGCCAAGGAGATCGCCGATCCCGCCATGCGCATCATGCTTGCCGAAAAGGACGGCACGCTGCTTGGCTATTGCAAGCTTGTCATGGCCTGCGGCTGGCCCGAGCACGCGCGTGGCCGGAGCACCATCGAGTTGAAGCAGCTCTACACTGCGCCCGACGCGACCGGGCAGGGCATCGGCGCGAAGCTGATGGACTGGGCGCTCGACGAAGCGCGCCAATACGGGGCCGACGAGATCCAGCTGTCGGTCTATGCCGACAATCCCGGCGCGCAGAAGTTCTATGCCCGCTATGGTTTCGAAAAAGTCGCGGACATCCATTTCATCGTTGGCAGGCAGCGTGATGAGGAGTTTCTGTTGGCCCGGTCCGTATAGCCGCCGTCAGAACCATTGGTTGGCTTGGACGCCAGTTCTGCGCCTCGTTCCAACCGATCGGCCGGCCCCCGCCTTCGCCGTCCAGCACCCGCCCGAACAGCAGCGGTAGTGTTCCGGCCTCGGCGGCGTCGCTATTTCTCAAGTCCTGCATCGTCGCTGCATGCCCCAGTTCGCCGGATGGAAAAAGGGCATGGCGGCAAACCGCATTTCCGTGCCGCGCAATCGGTCTTCAAACCGCAGCGATGTGCAGGTATAGCGCTGCGTATGTCCTCGATCAGACCATGGCGCGACATAGAGCGCCGCAAGAGCCGCCAGATCATGGTTGGCAGTGTGCCCGTTGGCGGCGATGCCCCGATCACGGTGCAGACCATGACCAACACCCCCACCTCGGACGCAAAGGCGACGATCGATCAGATCCGCCGCTGCGAGGATGCCGGGGCAGACCTGATTCGCGTCTCCTGCCCCGATGTCGAAAGCACGGCGGCCTTCCGTGAGATCGCGCGCGCCGCGCAGGTGCCGCTGATCGCGGATATCCATTTCCACTACAAGCGTGCACTGGAAGCGGCGGATGCGGGCGCCGCGTGCCTGCGCATCAATCCCGGCAACATCGGGTCAAGCGAGCGCGTGGCCGAAGTGGTGCGTGCCGCCAAGGCCAATGGCTGCGCGATCCGCATCGGCGTCAATGCCGGCAGCCTCGAAAAGGACCTGCTCGAAAAGTACGGCGAGCCGTGCCCGGAAGCGCTGGTGGAATCGGCGCTCGACCACATCAAGCTGCTGCAGGACCACGATTTCCACGAGTACAAAGTGGCGGTGAAGGCCAGCGACGTGTTCCTCGCCGTCGCCGCCTATCAGGGCTTGGCGGACACCGTCGATTGTCCGCTGCACCTTGGCATCACCGAGGCTGGCGGCCTGATCGGCGGCACGGTGAAATCCGCCATTGGCATCGGCAATCTGTTGTGGGCCGGTATCGGCGATACCCTGCGCGTCTCGCTTTCGGCCGAGCCGGAAGAGGAAGTGCGCGTCGGCTTCGAGATTCTCAAGGGCCTGGGTCTGCGCACGCGCGGTGTTCGTGTTGTTTCGTGCCCTTCATGCGCGCGTCAGGGCTTTGACGTCATCCGCACGGTTGAGGCGCTGGAGGCGCGGCTGCAGCACATCAAGACGCCGCTTTCGCTCTCGGTACTGGGCTGCGTCGTCAATGGCCCTGGCGAGGCGCGCGAGACCGACATCGGCGTGACCGGCGGCGGCAACGGCAAGCACATGGTCTATCTTTCCGGCGTGACCGACCATCATGTGCAGAGCGAGGTCATGCTCGACCACATCGTCTCGCTGGTAGAGGCCAAGGCGGCGGAGATCGAAGCGGCGCAGGAACTCGCGCAGGCCGTGCAAGCCGCCGAGTGATCGGTTCGGCGAGGGGCAGGCATTTGTCTGCACGCTGCGGGACGGCGTCCCGATCTGGAAGCTGGCACGCTGATCGCGATGTTCAGCGCGTACCGCACGTCGTCATGGTCATGCGGGCCCGCGAGCCTTAACCGGCCCTAAGCACTTTCGCGCGTAGGCTGTGCCTGTCATGCGCATGGGCCCGATATTCTTGCTTGTCAGCACTGCGGCCGTGGCGGGCTGGTTCGCGCCCGGCCTGAAGGCGGGGCGCGACGAGGCTTCTGCGAATCTTTCGAAATCGGCTTTGGCGGAGCAGCAAGTCTCCGACGCGCGCCGGCAAGCCTGGCTTGCAGGCGGGACGGTTCTGGATCGGACCGCGGACGGGCATTTCTATGCCGATGCCGACGTTGAGTCGGCTCGCATCCATTTTCTGGTCGATACCGGAGCCAGCGTGATCGTGCTTACCGGCGATGATGCTCGGGCTGCTGGCCTCACGTGGAATGACGGTGATGTGCAGCCGATCGGACGCGGGGCTAGCGGCCCGGTCTACGGTGTACCGGTGATGCTTCCGCAAGTGCAGCTTGACGGCTTCGAAGCGCGCGACGTTCAGGCTGCGATCGTGCCGGAAGGGCTGGACGTCTCGCTCCTCGGGCAATCTTTCCTGTCGCGGCTGGACGGTGTGAAGATCGAGGGCGACAGAATGACCCTCAACGCCGGGGACTGACCGTCAGGACAGCACGCCCAGTAGCCCCGCAAGGCTGGACCAGACGGCGAACGACGCCATGCCGATAACCGAAGCCATCGCGGCGCTTCCAACTTTCGAGTCGCAATTCGTCATCATTTTCCGTGCCTTGCGGGAGCGGGGGGTGGTGGACAGATAGGCCCCGCCCGCCCGAATGGCCATGTCGCCGGTCGATGCGCTGGCATCGCCTGTCGACCTGAGCCGCCGTGGTTCATCGGCGTCATAGCGGGCATTCGATTGCCGGGGGGTTAACCAAATGCTGCGCCGCACAAAAAACCCCGCCGGAGCGATCCGGCGGGGCCTTGTGTCATTCAACGTGTCATTCAACGTGTCACTCAAGCGGACTGGGGCTTACTCGGCCTCGTCGCCCTTGATCAGATACTCGCCTGCATCGGCATCGGTGCCGTGGGTTTCACCCTCGACTGACGCCAGCGGTCCGTCACCCAGATCGTCAAGCGGGTCGCGCTTGAGTTCCGCGGCATGCTCCTCCTCGGCCGAATTGGCCGCGATGAGCGATTCCTGCAGCTTGCGGTAGGAAGCGCGCAGTGCGGCGTCACGGCTGGAGGCCGCCACGCGCATACGGTTCATGCCGGCGCCGGTACCGGCCGGGATGAGGCGGCCGACGATGACGTTTTCCTTCAGGCCGATCAGCGAGTCCTTCTTTCCTTCGACCGCCGCCTGCGTGAGCACGCGGGTGGTTTCCTGGAACGAGGCCGCCGAGATGAACGAGCGTGTCTGCAGCGACGCCTTGGTGATGCCCAGCAGCACCGGCTTGCCTTCGGCGGGCTTCAGGCCCGGCTTCAGCTTGCCGTTGGTCTCGTTCATTTCCTCGTAGTCGACCTGCTCGCCGGCGAGCAGCGTGGTGTCGCCGCCGTCGGTGATCTCGACTTTCTGCAGCATCTGGCGAACGATCACCTCGATGTGCTTGTCGTTGATCTTCACGCCCTGCAAGCGATAGACTTCCTGGATTTCCGCCACGAGGTATTCCGCAAGCGCCTCGACACCGAGGACTTCCAGGATGTCGTGCGGATCAGGCGAGCCCGAAATCAGGTTGTCGCCCTTCTTGACGAAGTCGCCTTCCTGCACGTCGATCACGCGGCTCTTCGGGATCAGGTACTCGACCGGTTCACCCTCTTCCGGAATGATCGCGATCTTGCGCTTCGCCTTGTAGTCGCGAACGAACTCGATGCGGCCGGAAATCTTGGCGATGATCGAGTTGTCCTTCGGCTTGCGGGCCTCGAACAGTTCGGCAACGCGCGGCAGACCGCCGGTGATGTCGCGGGTCTTGGCGGCTTCGCGGCTGGCACGAGCGACGATGTCACCCGCTTCGACCGTCTGGCCATCCTCGACCGAAAGCGTGGTGCCCGGCGCCATCATGTAGCGTGCGGTTTCACCCGATTCCTCGTCGAGAAGGGTGATGCGCGGACGCAGGTCCTCTTTCTTCTTCGAGCGGCTCGACGAACGATCTTCGGTCACGACACGGCTGGTCATGCCGGTGGCATCGTCAACGTGCTCGGTCAGCGTGCGCTGGTCGATCAGGTCCTGATACTTCACCACGCCAGAGGTTTCGGTGATGATCGGCAGGGTGAACGGATCCCACTCGGCCAGACGTTCGCCTTCCTTCACCGCCGCGCCGTTCTCGTGAAGCAGCACAGTACCGTAGGGCACGCGGTGCATCGCGCGCTCGCGGCCTTCGGTATCCATCACCACGACCTCGCCGTTGCGGGCGAGCGACAGGCGGCGTCCGCGCTTGTCGGTGATGGTCGGGATGTCGCGGTAATTGACGGTACCGTCGCAGATCGATTCCAGGTGGCTGGTTTCGTTCAGCTGGGCGGCGCCGCCGATGTGGAAGGTACGCATGGTGAGCTGCGTGCCCGGCTCACCGATCGACTGCGCGGCAATGACGCCGACAGCTTCACCGATGTTGACCGGAGTACCGCGAGCAAGATCGCGGCCATAGCACTTGGCGCACACGCCCTGTTCGGCCTCGCAGACCAGCGGCGAGCGGATGCGCGCGGCCTGAATGCCGGTCGCCTCGATCGCCTTGATCGCGGGCTCGTCGAGCAGGGTGCCGTTCGCAATGACGACCTCGTTTTCCTTGTTGAGGATGTCCTCGGCCAGCGTGCGGCCCAGAATACGCTCGCCAAGCGAGGCGATCACCGAACCGCCCTGGACGATCGCGCGCATTTCCAGCGCACGCTCGGTTCCGCAGTCCTCGATCACGACCACGCAGTCCTGCGACACATCGACCAGACGGCGGGTCAGATAACCCGAGTTTGCCGTCTTGAGCGCGGTGTCGGCCAGACCCTTGCGGGCGCCGTGAGTCGAGTTGAAGTACTCGAGAACGGTCAGGCCTTCCTTGAAGTTCGAGATGATCGGCGTTTCGATGATCTCGCCCGAGGGCTTGGCCATCAGGCCGCGCATGCCCGCCAGCTGCTTCATCTGCGCCGGGGAACCACGAGCACCCGAGTGGCTCATCATGTAGATCGAATTGATCTGCGCCATGCGGCCGGTTTCGGGGTCGAGCGGCTGGGCCTTGATCTCTTCCATCATGGCGTTGGCCACCTGGTCGCCGCAGCGGCTCCAGGCGTCGATCACCTTGTTGTACTTTTCCTGCTGGGTGATCAGGCCGTCCTGGTACTGCTGCTCATAGTCGGCAACCAGTTCCTTGGTTTCTGCGACGAGGGCTTCCTTCGAATCCGGGATGATCATGTCATCCTTGCCGAAGGAAATGCCGGCCTTGAACGCGTGGCGGAAGCCCAGCGTCATGATGGCATCGGCAAACAGCACCGTGTCCTTCTGGCCGGTGTGACGGTAGACCTGGTCGATGACGTCACCGATTTCCTTCTTGGTGAGAAGGCGGTTGACGACGTCGAACGGTACCTTGTGCGATTTGGGCAGACATTCGGCGAGCAGCATCCGGCCCGGCGTGGTCTGGAAGCGCTGCATGTACTGCTGGCCCGCTTCGTCGGTCTGCGGCACGCGGGCCTCGATCTTCGAATGCAGAGTGACCGCGCCGACATGAAGCGCCTGATGCACTTCGGCCATGTCAGCGAACTTCATGCCTTCACCCGGCTCCCCATCGCGGTCGAGCGAGAGGTAGTACAGGCCGAGAACCATGTCCTGCGAAGGAACGATGATCGGCTTGCCGTTGGCGGGCGAGAGAATGTTGTTGGTCGACATCATCAGCACGCGCGCTTCCAGCTGGGCTTCCAGCGAGAGCGGTACGTGGACGGCCATCTGGTCACCGTCGAAGTCGGCGTTGAAGGCCGAGCAGACGAGCGGGTGCAGCTGGATCGCCTTGCCCTCGATCAGGACCGGTTCGAAAGCCTGGATGCCAAGACGGTGCAGCGTCGGTGCGCGGTTCAGCATCACCGGGTGCTCGCGGATCACCTCGTCGAGGATGTCCCAGACTTCCTTGCGCTCCTTCTCGACCCACTTCTTGGCCTGCTTGAGGGTCATCGAGAGACCCTTGGCGTCGAGGCGGGCGTAGATGAACGGCTTGAACAGCTCGAGCGCCATCTTCTTCGGCAGGCCGCACTGGTGCAGCTTGAGCTCCGGACCGGTCACGATGACCGAGCGGCCCGAATAGTCGACGCGCTTGCCGAGCAGGTTCTGACGGAAGCGGCCCTGCTTGCCCTTCAGCATGTCGGACAGCGACTTCAGCGGGCGCTTGTTGGCGCCGGTGATGACGCGACCGCGGCGGCCGTTGTCGAACAGGGCGTCGACGGCTTCCTGCAACATGCGCTTTTCATTGCGGACGATGATGTCCGGCGCGCGCAGCTCGATCAGGCGCTTCAGGCGATTGTTGCGGTTGATGACGCGGCGATAGAGGTCGTTAAGGTCCGACGTCGCGAAACGGCCACCGTCCAGCGGCACCAGCGGACGCAGGTCTGGCGGAATGACCGGCACGACTTCGAGAATCATCCACTCGGGGCGATTGCCCGAATCGATGAACGATTCGACGACCTTGAGGCGCTTGATGATCTTCTTCGGCTTGAGTTCCGACTTGGTGGTCTCAAGCTCCTGCAGCAGGTCGGCGCGTTCCTGCTCGAGGTCGAGGTTCATCAGCATGTGCTTCACGGCCTCGGCGCCGATGCCGGCGGAGAACGCGTCTTCGCCATATTCGTCCTGCGCGTCGAGCAGTTCGTCTTCCGTCAGAAGCTGGTACTTCTCCAGCGGGGTCAGGCCCGGCTCGGTGACGATGTAGCTTTCGAAATAGAGGACGCGCTCAAGCTGCTTGAGCTGCATGTCGAGCAGCAGGCCGATGCGCGAGGGCAGCGACTTCAGGAACCAGATGTGCGCAACGGGCGCGGCCAGCTCGATATGGCCCATGCGTTCGCGACGCACCTTGGTGACGGTAACTTCGACGCCGCACTTTTCGCAGACGACGCCCTTGTACTTCATGCGCTTGTACTTGCCGCACAGGCATTCGTAGTCCTTCACGGGGCCGAAGATGCGCGCGCAGAACAGTCCGTCGCGCTCGGGCTTGAACGTGCGGTAGTTGATGGTTTCCGGCTTCTTGATCTCGCCGAAGGACCAGGAGCGGATACGCTCGGGCGAAGCGAGGCCGATCTGGATCTGATCGAAAGTCTCTGGCTTGGCCATCTGGTTCGTGAACTTGGTCAGGTCGTTCATAGTTCAGTCCCTCTGGGGGTAAATTATCCGGGCGGGCGGGGCGGGGCGAAGCGCTTGGCTTCGCCCCGGATTCCTTATTCCGCCGCGATCGCGATGCCGTCGTCGTTCTCGTCGTCGAGGCTCTTGAGCTCGACGTTGAGACCCAGCGAGCGCATTTCCTTGACGAGAACGTTGAAGCTCTCCGGAATGCCGGCCTCGAACGTGTCATCGCCCTTGACGATCGCTTCGTAGACCTTGGTGCGGCCAACGACGTCGTCCGACTTCACGGTGAGCATTTCCTGCAGCGTGTAGGCCGCACCGTAGGCCTGGAGGGCCCAGACCTCCATCTCACCGAAGCGCTGGCCGCCGAACTGCGCCTTACCGCCCAGCGGCTGCTGGGTGACGAGCGAGTAGGGGCCGATCGAGCGAGCGTGGATCTTGTCGTCGACAAGGTGATGCAGCTTCAGCACGTACTTCATGCCGACCGTGACCTTGCGGTCGAAGCGGTCGCCGGTACGGCCGTCGAACAGGTCCACCTGGCCCGATTCGTCCAGCCCCGCCAGCCTGAGCATGTCGGTGACGTCCTTTTCGACCGCGCCGTCGAACACGGGCGAGCCCATCGGCACGCCCTTGCGGACGGACTGCGCGAACTCGACGATCTGCTCGTCGGTGCGCGAAGCGATGTCCTCGGCATAGTTGTCACCGTAGATCTCGGTCAGCATCTCGCGAACAGCCTCGGGAGGCTGGCCGGCGACCGGGTTCGGGTTGGCTGCACGCCATTCGTCCAGAGCCTCGCCGATCCTTGCGCCAAGGCCGCGGGCGGCCCAGCCAAGGTGCGTTTCGAAGATCTGGCCGACGTTCATGCGCGAAGGCACGCCGAGCGGGTTCATCACGAAGTCGACCGGGGTGCCGTCCTCGAGGAAGGGCATGTCTTCCAGAGGCAGGATGCGGCTGATGATGCCCTTGTTGCCGTGGCGGCCGGCCATCTTGTCGCCCGGCTGCAGCTTGCGCTTCACCGCGACGAAGACCTTGACCATCTTGAGCACGCCCGGAGCGAGTTCGTCACCGCGCTCCAGCTTCTCCTTGCGGTCCTCGAACTTCTCCTGGATCGCTTTGACGGTGAGGTCGTACTGGGTCTTCACCGCTTCGAGCTGCGCCTGCATGTGGTCGTCCGCGACGGCGAACTTCCACCACTCGTGACGCTCGGCCTCTTCCAGCAGTTCCTCGGTGATCTCGCCGCCCTTCTTGACGCCCTTCGGCGCGGAAGTGGCGACCTGACCGAGGAGCATGTCCTTCAGGCGGTTGTAAGTCGCGCGGTTGAGGATGGCGCGCTCGTCCTCGCGGTCCTTGGCGAGGCGTTCGATTTCCTCGTTCTGGATGGCGCGGGTACGGTCGTCGACCTCGATGCCGTGGCGGTTGAACACGCGCACGTCGACGATCGTGCCGGAAACGCCCGGCGGCAGGCGCAGCGAGGTATCGCGCACGTCGCTGGCCTTTTCGCCGAAGATGGCGCGCAGAAGCTTCTCTTCCGGCGTCATCGGGCTTTCGCCCTTCGGCGTGATCTTGCCGACGAGAATGTCACCCGGATGCACTTCAGCGCCGATGTAGACGATGCCCGCTTCGTCGAGGTTGCGCAGCGCTTCCTCGCCGACGTTCGGGATGTCGCGGGTGATGTCTTCCGGACCCAGCTTGGTGTCGCGGGCCATGACCTCGAACTCGTCGATATGGATCGAGGTGAAGACGTCGTCCTTCACGATCCGCTCGGAGATGAGGATGGAGTCCTCGTAGTTGTACCCGTTCCACGGCATGAACGCGACGAGCACGTTGCGGCCCAGCGCCAGTTCGCCGAACTCGGTGGACGGACCGTCTGCGATGATATCGCCGGCCTGCACCATTTCACCGACCTTCACCAGCGGGCGCTGGTTGATGCAGGTGGACTGGTTCGAACGCTCGAACTTCTGCAGGCGGTAGATGTCGACGCCGGACTTGCCGGGCTCTATGTCGCCCGAGGCGCGAACGACGATACGCGTCGCATCGACCTGGTCGATGATGCCGGCGCGCAGGGCCGAAATGGCAGCACCCGAATCGCGCGCGACCGTTTCTTCCATGCCGGTGCCGACGTAAGGCGCATCGGCCTTCACGAGCGGAACGGCCTGACGCTGCATGTTCGAGCCCATCAGAGCGCGGTTGGCGTCGTCGTTTTCCAGGAACGGAATGAGCGAGGCGGCCACCGAGACGAGCTGCTTGGGCGAAACGTCCATCAGCGTGATCTGGTCGCGCGGGCTCATCACGAACTCGCCGTTCTGGCGGGCGGAGACGAGTTCCTCGACAAACGAGCCATCGGTGGTCAGCTCTGCCGAAGCCTGCGCGACGGTGTGCTTCTGCTCTTCCATGGCGGACAGGTACACGACCTCGCCGGAAACCTTGCCGTCGACGACGCGGCGATACGGCGTCTCGATGAAGCCGTACTTGTTGACGCGGGCGAAGGTGGATAGCGAGTTGATCAGACCGATGTTCGGGCCTTCCGGCGTCTCGATCGGGCAGATGCGGCCATAGTGGGTCGGGTGAACGTCGCGGACTTCGAAGCCGGCGCGTTCACGGGTGAGACCGCCCGGCCCGAGCGCCGAAACGCGGCGCTTGTGGGTGACTTCCGAGAGCGGGTTGGTCTGGTCCATGAACTGCGAGAGCTGCGAGGAACCGAAGAACTCGCGAACGGCGGCCACGGCGGGCTTGGCGTTGATGAGGTCGTTCGGCATCACGGTCGACACGTCGACCGAGCTCATGCGCTCCTTCACGGCACGCTCCATGCGCAGCAGGCCGACGCGGTACTGGTTTTCCAGCAGCTCGCCCACCGAACGCACGCGGCGGTTACCGAGGTTGTCGATGTCGTCGATCTCGCCCTTGCCGTCCTTCAGGCCGACAAGCTCCTTGACGACAGCGAGGATGTCCTCGGTGCGCAGGGTGGTGACGGTGTCCTCGGCGTCGAGGCCAAGACGCATGTTGAGCTTGACGCGGCCCACGGCGGAGAGGTCATAGCGGTCGGCGTCGAAGAACAGGCCGTCGAAGAGGGCTTCGGCAGTTTCCTTCGTCGGCGGTTCACCCGGACGCATGACCTTGTAGATCGCTTCCAGACCCATGTCGCGGTTCTCGGCCTTGTCAGCCTTGAGCGTGTTGCGGATCCAGGGACCGGTGTTGATGTCGTCGATGTCGAGCAGGGCGATCTGGTCGATGCCTGCCTGGTCGAGCGCATCGAGGTTTTCCGGCGTCACTTCGTCGCCGGCCTCGATGTAGATGCGGCCAGTGGATTCGTCGATCAGGTCGAGAGCGGAATAACGGCCGAAGATTTCCTCGGTCGGGATCAGCAGTTCTTCAAGACCGTCCTTCTGCGCCTTGTTGGCGGCACGCGGGCTGATCTTGTGGCCAGCGCCGAACACGATCTCGCCGGACTTGGCGTCGACGATGTCGAATGTCGGCTTCGCGCCGCGCCATGCCTCGGGCGAATAAGGCAGGCGCCAGCCACCTTCGCCGCGCTTCCACGTGACGGTTTCGTAGAAGTAATCGAGGATCTGCTCGTTATCGAGCCCAAGGCCGAACAGCAGCGAGGTGACCGGCAGCTTGCGCTTGCGGTCGATACGCACGTTGACGATGTCCTTGGCGTCAAACTCGAAGTCGAGCCACGAACCGCGATACGGGATCACACGGGCAGCGAACAGGAACTTGCCGGAGGAGTGCGTCTTGCCGCGGTCGTGGTCAAACAGGACGCCCGGCGAACGGTGCATCTGCGAGACGATCACGCGCTCGGTGCCGTTTATGAAGAAGGTGCCGTTCTCGGTCATGAGCGGCATGTCGCCCATGTAGACGTCCTGCTCCTTGATATCGAGGACGGAACGGGTCTCGGTCTCGGCGTCGACCTCGAACACGATCAGGCGCAGCGTGACCTTCATCGGTGCGGCGTAGGTGATGCCGCGCTGGCGGCACTCGGTCACGTCGTACTTCGGCTCTTCCAGTTCGTAATGAACGAAGTCGAGCTCGCTGGTGCCGGCGAAATCGCGGATCGGGAACACCGAGCGCAAAGTCTTCTCGAGGCCCGACACATAACCCACCGATGGATCGGAACGCAGGAACTGCTCGTAGCTTTCGCGCTGGACCTCAATAAGGTTGGGCATCTGGACGACTTCGTGGATGTCGCCGAAGATCTTGCGGATACGCTTCTTGACCGAACGGCCAGAATCGAGGGGCTTGGTCGCCATGTAGGTCTTTGCCTCTTCGCTTCGTAAAAGGCCGATTCGCGATGAGCCGGCCAAAGGAATTTCGTTATCGCGAGGACTGCGTTTCACGCCCGCCGGCGAACCATGCCAAACACCGAAAGCTGCACACCGAGCCTCGAAAACCCGTGAAGAGCATCGTGGCGGCCTGCAGCCTGGCGTCAGATGGAAAACCCCTCGCTTCCTTCCCTGGTGCATCCCCGCGCATGGACACACCTTGCTCGAAGCGCCGAGCTAGGCTGCGCATATAGGAGTGCTGCCGGCTGATGTCAAACCGTTCGGCCGCGATTTGGCTACGCGGAGAGATAAGGAGGCGATCTTTGCGCGCAGATCCAGTCGGTCTGATCATGAACTTCATACGTGAAATATACTGTAAATGAAGATCGAGATTCAGATCAATAAGACGGGCCAATAAGTAACTTATCCATCACTTCGTCGCTTATTTATATTCGGTCTGCCGCGTATTCGTCGATATTGCCGAGCCCGAAGCCGCTTCCGCGCGTTTCTTGAGCATGGAAAAGACATTCATCACCCGCTCGCCCCGCGCTTTCACGGCGATTGCCGCTGTTATAGCGCTGTCTTCAACCCACGCGATTGCGCAGGAAGCGGCGCCGACTCTTTCTCTTCCGCAGAATATCGATAGCGGCGTTGCCCCCGGTACGTCTTCGGTGCCTCTGGAAAACCAGGCATCTCCGGCGCCTGGCACGCCGGTGGTCGTCGAACCTGCTGCGCCGACTATTGCGATCGATGTGCCGCCCGCCGCTGCCCAGTCAGCGCCATCTACGCAGCCGACCATCATGCTGCCTGATGCGCCTGCGCCGGCAACCGAGCCTAGCGCGACCACTCAAGCGGAAACGTCGGTCGAAAGCGCGCCGCCGCAGGCTTCCGCAACGCAAAGCGCCCCGCAACGGTCTTCTGCTGCGGCGACAGCCCCTTCCGAGGCGCCGCGCGTACCAACGGCGCAGTCGTCAGGCACGTCAGCCGATGGCGTATTGGCCGATGGCGCCGTGCCAGCGCCGGTCTTGTCGCCCGCTGGTGATGCAGTCGAACCCGTTCCGGAACAGGCAGGTCCTGCAGTGCAGAATGATAGCGCCGACCTGACGACGGCCGGCATTGCCGGACTTCTGGCAGCGCTGGGTATTGCGGGTGCCGGCGCGATGGCAATGGCGCGCCGCCGCCGTCGCCGCGTTATTCAGGAGGAAGGTGCGTCTTATGCGGTTGCTCCTGCTGCCAGCCCTGTCGCCTCCCGGCCTGCCGATGCAACTACCCGTCCGCCGGCGTATCAGGCGGAACCGGAATTTGTGCGCGCACCTGCGGCGCCCCGCATCGCCGAACCGGCATCGTCTGTCAGGGCCGCTCCCCGCACAATGCCGATGGGCCGGGGTGTTCCAGCGGATCCAGAACTGCGCCGCGCGTTGATCGAGGAAATGGTTGCGGCAGAGCCAGACGACGCCAATCCGTTTCATACCCGTAAGGCACGTCGCCGCCGTGCACGCATCCTACTTCAGGAACGGGAAGCGGCAGCGACGCAGAACGATGCTTTTGATTGGCGGACCTATCGCCCGACTTCGCACAGCGCCGCCAAAACGACCGCGGATGCGCAGCCGGTGCGGCGTGAGCCCGAGACAGTCTGATCAGCCAGACCTTCATGGCTGACCGTTGGGCGGCTTCGTTTAGGAGCCGCCCTTTTTTCGCGCCCATGCGCAGCAAAACACTTGCAGGCCCGCCAGATCGGCATCACGCTTTTCACGCTCGGGATACCGCCGCGCGGAATCTATGGGTTCAGGCAGGCACGTCGAACAGGGTTCCCCGCTGCTCGGAAGACTTCCAGGCCGCATAGGCCTTGGCGACCGTGCGGGCCATGGCTTCCTCCCACGAAATCTGGAGCGCTTCTTCCGCTTCGTTGGGCGGCATCGGCTTGGTGAAGAACATCGATTTGTCCCCTTCCTGACCAAGCTGGGTCAACGGGACACGCTCATACTGCGAGCGAGAAGATGGCCGAGGCGCGTAGCGAGCCACGCCGCCAACGGCGAAAGGTACGGGCCTGATACTGGTCGACTGCATGCGATCCGCCTCCCGGCTGAACACACCCCCATCCGACTGATCTGCAAGGCTGTCAGCAAGAGGTAAAAAAGAAGAGTATCCTGGCATAAGGGCTAATACTTACACATTGCGCGACGCGGGTCCAGCCTACGCTTGACTTTTCCGGTCGTAAACGCCAATGGCCCGCACGACCGGCATTCGGGGAGCGATTCCCGATTTTGCCGATCAGCCGTCCGAGACAGTTGGTGCCGCCATTACAGCGGCTTAATTTCCAGCCTAGACGGGGAACAGGATTTTTCCGGCCCTTCGCTCCAGCAGTGCAGTGCCTCATTCGCGTAACCGCGCGAACTCCTTCCCCTTCGAACGGACTCGACCGTGCTGCCTTTAAGGCCGCGCGGGCAAACGTAGCCGGCCGTGCGGGGCATCCGCCCCAAGCGGTCATTTGTGAAGGAGTAAGGCATGGATCGTTCGCAAAAAGCCGATTCGGTCGCCCAGCTCAATGCGGTCTTCAACGAGGTCGGCGTGGTGGTTGTCACCCGCAACCTCGGCATGTCGGTGGCTCAGTCCACCGAACTGCGCAACAAGGTCCGCGATGCTGGTGCGAGCTTCAAGGTTGCGAAGAACCGTCTTACCAAGATTGCCATCGCGGACACCGACTATGTCGGTATCGGCGACTTCCTGACCGGCCCGACGGCCATCGCCACTTCCGTGGACCCCGTCGCAGCCGCCAAGGCCGTCGTTGATTTCGCCAAGACGACCGACAAGCTCGAGATCGTCGGCGGCGCGATGGGTTCGCAGGTTCTGAACGCGGAAGGTGTCAAGGCTCTCGCCTCGATGCCCTCGCTCGACGAACTGCGTGCCAAGCTCATCGGCCTCGTCCAGGCTCCGGCCACGAAGATCGCCCAGCTTTCGACCGCTCCGGCGGCCAAGCTGGCCCGCGTCTTCAACGCCTATGCCACCAAGGACGCTGCCTGAGCTTCAGCTCGGTAGAACGTTTCGAAACGATTTATCCCGTCGGTTGGCATGAGGCTGCTGCGGGACCACAGATCAGGAGTGAAGTAACATGGCCGATATCGCCAAGCTTGTTGAAGAACTGTCGCAGCTCACCGTCCTCGAGGCGGCTGACCTCGCCAAGGCCCTCGAAGAGGCATGGGGCGTTTCCGCCGCTGCCGCCGTTGCCGTTGCCGGCCCCGCTGCTGGCGGCGCCGATGCCGGTGCGGCTGCTGAAGAGCAGACCGAATTCGACGTCATCCTGACGGGTGACGGCGGCAAGAAGATCCAGGTCATCAAGGAAGTCCGCGCCATCACCGGCCTGGGCCTCGCTGAAGCCAAGGGTCTCGTCGAAGGCGCGCCCAAGCCGGTCAAGGAAGGCGTCAGCAAGGCTGAAGCCGAGGAAATCAAGAAGAAGATCGAGGAAGCCGGCGGCACCGTCGAGCTCAAGTAATCTTCTTTCCCGGTACGGTCCGGGATCGATTTTGCGGAAAGGGCGGCTCCTTTGGGGCCGCCCTTTTTGCGTGGGTGCGGATTTTGTTACACTTTTATGACCAAACCGCGCATTGTCTTGCCTCTTTACAACGGCACCGCTCTTGAGGCTTCGATGGCTTACAAATTCAAGGCAGCGGACAGCTCGATCGAGACGGCAGTTCGGCGCATCGCACACGGACAGGTCGACAAAGCGATAGCGGCGATCGACGAGAAGGAGGCCGGAAAGGCGGTCCATGAGGTGCGCAAGACCTGCAAGAAGGTCCGCGGCCTGATCCGGCTGGTGCGGCCCGCAATGCCGGCTTACGCCGAAGCGAACAAGCGGTTTCGCGATATTGCCCGGTCCCTTTCCCAGTCCCGCGACAGCAAGGTCATGCTGGATACCTTTGATCTGCTGGCGGGCGATGCGCGGGCGGAGGACAGCGAAAGCCTGGCATCGCTGCGCGCGCATTTCGCATCAGCGGCGGAAAGCATTGTCGATGACCCCGCAGCGGAGCCGTTGCTGGGAGAGGCCCGCGCAGAGCTCGTCCGGGCGCGCTCGGAGATTACCGAGTGGAGTCTCGAGGCGGAAGGCTGGGATGCCATCGGCGGCGGCATGGGCAAGGTGTTGGCAAAGGCCGGGAAAGCAGCGCGAAAGCTTCGCAAACATCCGGACGCAGAGCACTATCATGAGCTGCGCAAGCTGATGAAATATCACTGGTATCATTGCCGCCTGCTGGTGCCGATCTGGCCCCGCATGATGGAGGCTCGGGCGCAGGAACTGAGCGAGCTCGCCGATACCTTGGGCTTGCACCATGACGTGTGCGTGTTCAGGAACCGTATCGACGATGTACCCGGCTCTGCGGAAGCGGCTCGCGAGCTGATGATATCGCTTGCCGACCGGCGGGGGGCAATGCTGGAGCGCGATGCCGCGCCGGGCATTGCCAGGTTGCTCGAGCAATCCGCAGACACGGTGGCCGATCATTGGCATGGCCTGTGGACGATATGGCGTTCTGGTTGCGCCGACGACTGATTGTGGCAGGCAGTAAAATGGCAATTGAGATCGAGCGTAAATTCATCGTTCGTGGGGACGGTTGGCGGGCCGGGGTCACGGCGAGCGAGCACCTTCGGCAGGGCTACCTCGCCAATGGCAGCCAGGTCAGCGTGCGTATCCGGATAATCGATGACAAGGCAGCGAAACTGACCGTGAAGGCAGCGGCGAGCCGGGATGGCCCGGCCTTGGCCCGTGCCGAGTTCGAATATCCCGTACCCGTCGAGGATGCGCTTTCGATGCTGGATCTGCACGTCGGACGCATCGTCGAAAAGACCCGGTATATGGTGCCGACCGGTGATGGCCGGATGTGGGAGATAGACGTCTTCGCCGGTGCGCTGGAGGGTCTCGTCATCGCGGAGATCGAGCTTGCCGATGCCGCCGATCCGGTCGAATTGCCCGACTGGATCGAACGCGAAGTGACCGATGATCCGCAGTACGGCAATCTTGCCCTTGCTTTGCGGGACTGACCGCGCCGTCAGGCCTGGAGTCGGGCCGGATAGGCGGCGTGGAAGCGCTCTTCAATTTCTTCCGGCAACATGGGTAGTCCGGTGAGGTAACCCTGGAACTCGGTGCAGCCGGCGGCGATCAACCTGTCGCGCTGCTCCTCGGTTTCGACGCCTTCTGCGATGACGCCCAGTCTGAAACTGTTCGCGAGCTTGACGATCGCGCTCACAAGCGCTGCGACCTCCGCGTTGTGGGCAATATCGGACACGAATGTGCGATCGACCTTGATCCTGTCAAAGCGGAAGCGATGCAGGAGACTGAGGCTGGAATAGCCGGTACCGAAATCGTCCAGTACGATCGAAAAGCCGAGCCGCCGCAGTATATCGAAGTTCTCCGATGTAGCCGGTCCGTCGCTGAGCAGGGCGGTCTCGGTCAGCTCTATCTCGTAGCGAGACGCGTCGATTCCGGCGTGGGCGGCGAGTTGCATGACGTGCGCGGCAAATCCCGGTGTGCGCATCTGGATGGCGGACACGTTTATGGCCACGCGCAGGCCGGTCCAGTCGGCGGTCTCGGCGAACACGCGGCGTAGTACCATGTCTCCCACAGCCATGATCAGCCCTGCCTCTTCCGCCAGCGGGATGAACACGGCCGGGGAGATCTCGCCCATCGTCGGGTGGGTCCAGCGGAGCAGGGCCTCCAGGGAACGAACGTCGCCGTCGATCCCCACCTGCGGCTGGTATTTGATGTGGAAGGCATCGCCATGCAGCGATGCGCGCAGGCTTTCCTCGATCGCCCGCCGGGTAGCGATCGCGTCATCCATTTCCGGTTCGTAGAAGGCCACCTGGCCCCGCCCGCCCGCCTTGGCTGCATAAAGCGCCATGTCGGCACGGCGGAGCACTGCAGAAGGATCGGCGTCACTTTCGGCGATCAGGGCAACGCCGATCGAACCCCCGATGTCGATGCGGCCATAGTCACACTCGACGGGCTGGATGATGCGATCGAGGCAGCGCGCGGCAAGACTCTCAGCGGCGGCGCGGTCCTGGACGGCACTCGCCAGCACGAACTCGTCGCCCCCAAGGCGGGCGATGATGAAATGCTCCGACGGGACTACGGCTTCCTGCAGGCGCGCAGCCAGCGTCTTGAGCAGGTCGTCGCCCGCATGGTGGCCGAGTGTGTCGTTGACTTCCTTGAAGCGGTCCAGATCAACGCACAGGATCGCGATGAGCGGGTACTTATCCCCGATTGCCGAGATGAGAATCGGCAGCTGCGTGAATAGCTTGGCCCGGTTGGGCACCGTGGTCAGCTGATCGTGATAGGCAAGGTGGTGGGCCTGTTTCTCGTTCTGGATCAGATCCTCCACGATCACCCGAGTACGCCTGATGAGAAGCGCCCCAACGACCCCGAGCAATAGCAGCGCTGCGAGCATGGGCCATTTCAGGTCACGATAGAGCATTGCGCCCGGGCGCCGCGATGTCCAGCACAGGAAGGCGATGTCTTCCCCCGATGGCGATTGCAGGCGAAAACGGATTTTGTCGAAGTGGGGATCGGCTCCGAGATCGAGTGTCAGGTCCTTGACCAGGTAGCGCGCGGCGAACGGCGCGAGCATCGCCTTGTCGATCGGCATCGCCGTGAGCACTACGGGAGCGCGCGGCCCCTTCGGAACGACAAGGCCCAGGTCGGGTTGGATCAGGGTGGCGATGACGATGAATATCTGTCCTTCCGCCTTGGCCAGCCCGGTAGCCTGGATCGGCTTGGTAACGTGCATGCGCCGATCGGCGCTGGGCTTGATAGGAGGCCTGGCCGCTTCGGCACGGCGGATCTGCCTGAGAAGTGCTGTGCTGACCTGAGCGAATGGCTCGAAAACCGTCGTCGCCACTCTTTGCCCGGCCTTTGAGGCATAGATCGGCGCGTCATCGCCATTGACGATGAAGCTATGGGTGAAACCGCTGAAGGTATAGAGCTGCTCCCCGAAGTTGCTGTCGGCAAAGTCCGCGTCGAAATGGTGGTCCAGCTTTTCGACGGCGTCGTCCCAGTTGGACTGGGGAACGATGAGTTCGGCGAACTGTTCAAGTTGGCGCTCGAACCCCTGCTCGATCATCTTGCGTTCGCGCAGCGAGGCTGTCCAGTCGAAGCAGGATATCAGGAACGTGGCCAGCAGCACGAGCAACAGTATGCTGCCGAAAGTCATCGCGACAATCGGCGCCAGTAGCCTGTACCGGCGATATCGTTCCTGATGATCGCGCTCTACGTTCAACTTACGACCCGACCCTACGCACGCCGGGCAAGCCGACGAAGTCCCGGATCATAGAGCATAGCAGGCTAAGGAATTCCTAAGACCGGCTCTGCAGCGCGGTGACGTTGGGAACGTCCGCCCTTTGCGCGCCGTGGAATTGCGCCTAAAGCGCCGGCATGAGCGAAACCGTTTCCTTCGGCTACGAAGACATCAGCCCCGAGGACAAGGAGCAGCGCGTCGGCGCCGTCTTCTCGTCCGTTGCCCGCAAATACGATGTGATGAACGATGCGATGTCGGCAGGCATGCACCGGCTGTGGAAGGACAAGTTCGTGCGGCGGGTGAAGCCGCGCGCGGGTGAGCAGATCCTGGACATGGCTGGCGGCACCGGTGACATCGCCTTTCGCATGGCGCGAAGCGGGGCGTCGATTACCGTGTCCGACATCAATCAGGACATGCTCGACGTCGGTATCGAGCGCGCCATGGAGCGGGGGTTGAGCGACGAAGAAGGCAGTCTTGTGTGGTCGCGCCAGAACGCCGAGGAACTGGCGTTTCAAAGCCGGATGTTCGATGCCTACACGATCGCTTTCGGTATCCGCAACGTCACCGACATCCCCAAGGCGCTCGCCGAGGCTTTCCGCGTCCTCAAGTACGGCGGGCGGTTCTTCTGCCTGGAATTCTCGACAACCGAATGGCCCGGCTTCAAGGAAATCTATGACGGCTATTCGCATAAGCTGGTGCCGAAGCTTGGCAGCATGATTGCCGGGGATGCCGATTCCTACCGCTACCTGATCGAATCGATCCGCCGCTTCCCGCCCATGCCCGAGTTTGAGGCGATGATCCGCGAGGCGGGGTTCCGGCACACCAGGGTGGAGCCGATCATGGGCGGTCTCGTCGCGATCCATTCGGGCTGGAAGGTCTGACCATGTCCGCAGGGCATTGCCCGCTCCCCGTCGAGGGAGCGTCACCGCAGTGACGCGCGTCTCCACGCACCTGCTGCGTCTGCTGAAGTGGGGGCGAGTCCTGGCCCGTCACGGTGCGCTGCGCGGGATCGAGAACGACCGCAACGCTCCTGCTCCGGTCAAGCGACTGTGCCGCCTTGCCCGCTTTGGCGCGCGCCAGCCGGCGGAGCCGGACTATGCCGGGGCATTCCGCGAGATCGGTCCGGCCGCGATCAAGCTGGGCCAGGCGCTCGCGACCCGGCCCGATCTGGTGGGCGAAGGCCCTGCCCGCAATCTTCTGAGCCTGCAGGACAGCTTGCCGCCCGTGGATTTCGCGCAAATCCGCGCCCAGATCGAATCGACGTTCGGCCGTCCTCTGGACACGCTGTTTTCCAGCATCGAAGAGCAGCCGGTCGGAGCGGCCTCCATCGCGCAGGTCCACCGCGCGGTGACGCTCGATGGCCGCACTGTGGCCGTGAAAGTGCTGCGCCCCGGCATTCGCGAGAAGTTCGCCCGTGACGTCGAGACCTACGAATGGGCTGCCGCCCACCTCGAGGAGCTGGGCCAGGAAGCTGCGCGCCTGCGTCCGCGTGCGGTGATCGCCAATCTCAAGCGCTGGACGCTGCGCGAACTTGACCTGCGGCGGGAGGCGGCCTCCGCTTCCGAGCTGGCCGAGGCGATGAAAGGCACCAGCGGTTACCGCGTCCCGGACATCGACTGGGACCGCACCAATGGCTCGGTCCTTACGCTCGCGTGGATCGACGGAATCAAGATGAGTGATGTGGAAGGCATGCGCGCGGCCGGACATGATCTGCCCGCGCTTGCGCACAAGCTTGTCCTGACCTTCCTCACCCAGGCGATCTCATGCGGCTTCTTCCATGCCGACATGCACCAGGGCAACCTGTTCGTTCAGGCCGACGGGACCATCGTCGCGATCGACTTCGGCATCATGGGCAGGATCAACCGGCAGGCGCGGCTGTGGTTGGCGGAAATTCTCTATGGCCTCACCACCGGCAACTATCGCCGGGTCGCGGAAATCCATTTCGAAGCGCAGTACGTGCCGTCCTACCACAGCGTGGACGAGTTCGCGACGGCGCTGCGGGCGGTGGGTGAGCCGATGCGCGGCAAGGCGGTGAGCGAGCTGTCCGTGGGCCAGATGCTCGACGGCCTGTTCGCCATCACCCGCGACTTCGACATGCAGGTCCAGCCGCACCTGCTGCTGCTGCAGAAGACGATGGTCATGGTCGAGGGACTGGCGACCGCGCTCGATCCGCAGATCAACATGTGGGACGTATCGGCGCCGTTCGTGCGCGGCTGGATCCGCGACGAGCTGGGGCCAGAGGCGGTCATAGTCGACCGGCTGCGCGAGGATCTAGGCACGCTCGCCCGCCTGCCCGCCCTGATCCGCCGGATCGAGGAGAAATACCCGCCCAAGGGCGGCGCGCCGGAGCAGGCGCCGTTGCCGGACGTGGACATTGTGTGGGCGCGTAAACGCGAAAGTAACCATTGGGGAGGCTATGTACTGGCCGCAATCCTCGGGGGCGGCGCGGCATGGGCGTTCACATACTGGAGTTTCCTGAGCTAGAGCCTCAGGCAGGTCGCCCGGCCTCCGGCGCCGTTGCGACCGGCTGGTCACCGTGGCTGGCGCGCGCGGCACTTGCATTACTGGCCTGCCTTCTCGTTGCCTCCGCGCTCGTACCCGTAAGCAAGCCCGGCAATCGATCGCCGTGGGCTGGGCCGGTCGAAGGCCCGATCAGTTCGGACCCGCCCGCCCCAGGCGCGGCGGAAGTGCCTTACGACGAGGACATCGCGCTTTACGAAGCCGCGATCGGGCGGATCGCTGCGGGCGAGAACTATTACGACTTCATCGTGGCGGAGCAGCGTGCACGCGACTATCCGGTCAATCCGGGCATTGCAGTCCGGCTGCCGACGCTTGCCTATCTTGATGCCTGGCTGGGCTCGGCGGGACAGATCATCGCCGCGGTCGCGCTGATGCTGGGGATCGTCTGGGCATGGTGGCAGCGGCTGGGCGACGAGAGATGTTCGCCGCGCATACGCCGGCTGGCGACGGCGACCGTGTTCGTCGGCGCCTCGCTCGGCCTCAACCGGCATTACTTCCCCTTGCACGAATTGTGGGCAGGCGGGCTCATGGCTTTGTCCTTCGGCCTCCATCGTATCGGGACGAACGGCGAGGGTGGGCGCTGGATCGGCGCGTTCTGGGCGGCTGCGCTGGCGCTGGCGATACGCGAGCATGCGCTGCCCTTCGTGCTGCTGATGGCCGCGACCGCCCTGTGGTATCGCAACTGGCGTGAGGCGGCTGCATGGTCCGCGCTGGTCGCTGTGTTCGCCGCCGCGCTGACGCTCCATCTCTCGCTCGTCGCGCGGGACGTCCTGCCAGGCGATCCGCATTCGGCCCCTTGGCTGGTCCTGCGCGGCTTGTCAGGGTGGCTTGGCAACGTCGTGCAGTCGAGCAACCTGCGCTGGCTTCCGCACTTCCTGTCCGGACCGGCGGTAATCCTGATGACCTTCGGTTGGCTCGGCCTCAATACCCGCGCGGGGCTGTTCGGATGCCTGCTCAGTGCGGGCTACGGCGCGGCGTTCATGCTTGCGGGGCGGTGGGACAACTTCTACTGGGGGGCAATGATCGCGCCGGCCATGTTCGCCGGCATCGTCTTCGCCCCGCGCGCACTGGCGCAACTGGCGGCGGCAGCGCGTGGGCGCGATCCGGAAACGGGGGGATGCAGCCGCAAATCG